>Ga0208645_1002098_pt1 | contig 16322 bp, 15 predicted proteins | sample VirMetDEL_Sep_01_FD_184519 | JGI IMG/M metagenome (GOLD analysis project Ga0208645, IMG submission 184519) | Aqueous microbial communities from the Delaware River and Bay under freshwater to marine salinity gradient to study organic matter... | ecosystem: Environmental > Aquatic > Marine >... | reverse complement strand
CTGGTGAAACATTAAACCGGGAGAAGCATTTGCTCCTTCAAGTAACGTAATACCTTCTGATGTGGGTGCTATTTCTTTTTCTTGGAATGGGGCTAAATCTTTAAAGTTAAATGATTTAGTTGTTCCTGTTTCTTCTAACTCTACAGTATAAAAAGGATGTTCTGCCATTGTAACAAATGCAGTGTCTCCATCTACAGTTGTTACTTTATCACCTATAGAAAACTTTGATGTAACTTTAACAACATTTTCTATAGCCTCTCTGATTAAGTACCTGAGTTTGAGCTTGTCCATAAATTAACAGTTACAGCAATCGCAGTCACATGAAGTACCACAATTACAAACTTTGCAATTACATTCTTTCATGATTAGTCTTCTTTTTCTTCTTTTTCGTCTTCTTTTTTAGCTTTTTTAGACGATTTTTTTTCAAAACGCATTCCTTCTGCTTCTAATACTTCTCTTAGTTTTTCAACTTGAGCCTCTAACATAGAAAGTTTTTCCATTAAGCTATTAGATTCAGCCGTTAAAGATTCTCTCATATCTGGATTAGATGTTGCTTCAGACATTTTGCCTTCAATTTGTGTTTTGATTTCATCAATTGAAGCTTCCATTTGTTTAAGCTTATCCTGTCCTTTTTTATAAGTTTCTTTAAGTTTAATGTCTCTTTCTTTGATTACTTTATTAGCTGCAGATTTTGCTTTGCCCTCTGATTTGTAAATACCATGAATTTCTTCACGTGTTAAACCACTCATAGCAAATTCAAATACATCACCACTTTTAACTAATTCTTCAACTTTAGATTCTTTAGTTGGTTTTGTAACATAATAAAACTCTGCTATTTGGTCTTCGATTGTATGTTTTTTTTCTTTTACAGGGGCTTCACCTTCTGTTGGTAAGCTTCTTTCTTTTAACCAATTTGTAATATTTTCCTTGATTAATTTTTTAAGTTCTTGTTTTTTCATATTAAGTAGAATTATTCTGTAATAAATATATAAAAATATCAATTAGCTTGTGTGAAAGATTTTTCCATCCATCCTGTAATAGCGTACTTAGTTTCATTTAAAGGAGGATTACCTCTATGGATATGTGTATAGTATGGAGGAAATAAAACCATAGTACCTTTTTTTGGTTTTATCCTTAGTCTTTGATATAAAAACTCAGTTTCACCTCCTTCTTCTATATCATTTAAATATACCATATATACTAAAAGTCTATTTCCACATTGAAAACAATCTGTTTCATGATGAAACATATGATATCCTTCTTCTGGTAGGGTTTTTTGAACTTTAATGCTGTAAGGTAAAGCTTGGGATAATTCATTTGAGTAATATTTTTCTAAATAAGTAGGAAATACGTCTTTAGTTAAAACTTGCATAAAATGCTTATATAAATCGCCCCCATTTAATTTAGGTAAATGTTGATCTAAAAATATAAAGGAATTAGTTGCAGTTAAAGGATTTCTATTTTTTTGTTTTTTCCTATTAGTAATAATATCAGGAGCCATATTTTCTAATTGGTCATACCAATTAATAATACTATCACACCAGACATCACTAAAAGCATTTTCAAATATGCCTACAAAATTTTCAATATTAACTTTCATTATAACTTTAATTCTTTTAGTTGTTTAATATTATCTTTAAGGATTTTGATCATTTCTGGGTTGGGTTTGGCTTTTGACCAATTTTCCATGTCTCCAGCTTCGGACATAAATGTATCTTCTCCTTCATTTAAAAAAGCTTCTACGGCTTGTTCATAGTCTTGAACAAAGGAATCTTTATTAGAATTCATTAAATCTTTAACATATTCTTCATACTTTCCATTTACTTTTAATTGAGTTTCATATTCAACAACACAGTCAAAACATTTTTTATGAATAGTCCACATTTTTTTATTTAGTTTAGTGACTTTCATAGACTTATTACATGAAGGACAAGATAAAGGCATATTAACCATTTCCCTTAGTTTATCGTGTTTAGTAACAGTTTGTTTAATACCATTTTTTATAGTCCAAGTTTTATCATTTTCTTCCCACACATCACCCTCAACATGTTTTGTTGATTGTTTTTGGTATCCTGCTTGAACCCTAGTACGGTCTGCAGTATTTCCAGAGACTATGTTACGCATTCTCTGAATATCGCGTTTAGAGAATTCTTTTTGTAGCTGTGTTTCGCTCATAACCCTAGTTTAGATAACTCGTTTTTTACTTGTTCTGTTGATTTAAATAATATACCAACCCCACCTGCTGCTTTCCATGCTGATATATTATCTTCTCTATCATCTATCAATATTTTATTTGGTCCTGCAAATTTAGCTTTACCATCTGCACCATAACCAAATTTAACCGGTACACCTGACATGTTTCTTTTAACCCATACACCTTTTCCTATACGAGATGATTCTTCTCTAGAAGGTGAAGTTAAAATAGTTGGTTTATATTTTTTAATATATTTGTATAGTTTTTCTCCTTCAGGCATCCAAGGCATTCCTGCCCAAAACCTAACACCTATTTGTTTATCTACTAAATTCCAAAATTCTTCATTAGCTTTTTTTTCACCAACTTGAATTGTTTTTTGAGACATATATTCATCAGGAGTAACCCCAGCAAATTGTTCAAAACGTCTTTCAAAGTCAGTTAACACTCCATCCATATCAATAAAAATGTCATATGCCTTTGCAAGATCTTCTTGCAATAATTCCATTAAACTACCTTTTATTCTATTCATATATGTGTGGATTTTCACGTCCAAATTGTCTCATTATAACACCAGCAAGTGAGTTTGCTTCATTTTCATCTGGGGAACCATCTTCACCTGATTTTGGTGTTAATCTGTCATCTAAATTTTGCATGTGATGAACCATTTCATGTGCAATAGTCCTTAATATATCAGCCATATTGCGATTGTGAACAACAACCATTATTTTTTCTTCTGAGGGTATATAGCCACCAAAACTATGGTATTCTTGGGTGTATCCTTCTTGGTTGATTAATTTTATTTTAGGTTTAGTAATAGATAAATAATCACTAACGTAATTTACAAAATCACCTACCACTTTACCTTTTGAATCTTCCCAACCTTCATTTAAAAACTTTTTATATCTTGCTTCTTGCAAATATCTATCTTCTTTTTTTATTTCTTTTTGAATATTAAATATAGATAAAAAATCATCTACATTAACTTGATAAGGAATATAATCTTTAATTGTTTCTAAATCTTTTTCCCTAATAGCTTTTCTTAAATTAGTAGCAGAAAAATCACCTACAACACCAGCGTCAAATACTTCTACATGGGGGTATTTTTCTTTATCTAATAATGATTTAAATCTTTCTTCTTCACCTTTACCAAATACTGCTCTTATGGCATGTGTTTGATTATCCTTAGCGTAATCATAAACAGCTTTTACTGGAGTGGGGGTAGGATGTATTTCAACTTTTTCTAGTTCAGGTATATTAGCTTTATACAAATCCCACACTTGTTTAGCTTCTTCAAAATCAACATCTTCTCTTTCTTTAGTTGACATAAAGATAATAACCCTTTCTGTATTATCATCTATAGATTTTAAAGCAGTTTCTACATGCCCTTTATGGGGTGGTTTAAAAGCACCGGGGTATATAGAAATAGTTTCAGTTATTTCTTCTAATAAAATTCTTTCTATTATATATTTAACTGTTTTTTCTAGATTCATGAGAAAAATTGTTTTACTCTAGATTTAGCTTCATCTTTAGATACAGAATTGTTTTTTATATCTTCCACCTTATCAGAATTAATAAAATCACTAATTTGTTTATTTAATTCAACTTTACTTTTTTCAGAACGTGCCTTTTCTTTATCAGTTTTTGGCTTAGTATCAGTAGGTTTATAAGGTTCTATGTACTTATCTACTAAATCTTCTAAGGACTTTTGTGATTCACCTTTTTTTAATGCTTTATCATTTACTACAGAAACAAAATTATTTCCAAATTTATCTTTATATAGATCATAGTTTTGGGTAATTCCATTCCATGTTCTCATTACAATAGCAGGTGATAAACTTCTATCTTCACCTTGTGAGCGTTGAAAACGTGTTTCATTTCTATCTAATGCTTTTTCTAATGAAGCAAATACATAAACCATTAAAATATCATACCCTAAATCTTCTAATTCTTTTTTAAGAGCTAATGTTGGTTTTGCATTAGCAGCTGTACCATCTAATATAAAATTTTTCTTCCCTAATATAATATCTCTCATATAAGGGCGAAATTCTTTATTAGCTGCTGCCATTGCTTGTGCTGCTTTACTTCTTGCTTCAGCATCTGCGTTTTTTAAATCTAAAGACACTCCCATGTCTTTTAAATTACGCATGTAATAATCATCAACATTTAATATTAATGCGTTATCAACATCTTCTATGAATGATGACTTACCAGCACCCGGGGATCCAGCGAGAATTAATGCTTTAGGGTTAACTGAACGTTCAAGTAATATATCACGCAATTTATACATAGACTTACATTATCGACATATAAATATACGGAAAAATAATGAGGAAGACAAATTAAAGTAGATGGGTCTGTTTAGATCTAATAATAGGCCAGTGTTTTCCTTTAAAAGCTATTCTTTCTACAAATCCTACTAAAGTTAACCTATCTTCGTGGGTTGAATTATTAAAGGTATTAGCTGAATGGAAACATTCTGAGGGGAAACATATTAGTCTATTAAATTTGTCTTTAATATCTATAGTTTTTTCAAAGTTGTTTTCAATAAAATTTTTTTGAAGTTTTAAATTTTCTTCGCTCATTTTACCTGTTTTAGATTGGTTAAATTTTGCTTTCATAAAATTTTCCATTTTTAATCTATCTTGTTGGTTATGCAAAGGATAAGGAATACCTTTTTTTAGAGAATAAATAGATGTACCACAATTAACAGATTCATCATCTTCATGTAAATAAATTAAAAAAGTAAATAATTCAGTATCTTGGTGGGGCCATCCACTTCCTTCTAAATATTCTATTTTTTGAAAACTCATATTTACTTTAGAACCAACAGGATATTCTTCAAAAAACAAATTGTAAACTTTTCTTAAAATATATTCATATAAGGGAGGATTAATTTGGTGTAAGAATGGTGTTCTTTTTCCAGGCCATCTTCCTTCTGGTTCAGGTACATATTTTAAAGATAAAGCATAATTTTTTATTTCTTGAGGATTATCAAGAAAATCATCTACAATTGTAAACGGTATAGTTGTCATTGTTTTTTTACTTTAGTTCTATATTTTTCAGATAAAGGTTTTAATTCTGGGTTTTCTAGGTCAAATAAAGCCCTAACATGGTTATATATATTTAAATTTTCATCTATAGAACGAGGTGATTCATATACTTCCCATTTATTACCTTGTAATTTATCTTTTCTTGGTCCCCTTTTAGATGATTTTAACCATAAAACACCTACTCTATCTACTTTTTGTTCATAACATTCTTCAAAACATCTAGCGTATATAGCTGATTGAATATCATATGTAGTTTGTAGGTTGTTTGATGTTTTAATATCAATTACCCATAATTCATCGTTTATTTTACAAACTAAATCACAGGTCCCTGCTATATGTAAAGTATCAGAATATAAGAATACTTCTGTTTCTATTAATTCAGCACCACTGGTTTCCCAAAAATCAACAAAACGTAAAAACATTTTCCAAACATGCAAATCATATTGTGGAGAATCATCTTTCATTAAATTAATTTCTTCACCTAATAAATAACGTTCACACAAATTGTGGGCTAATGTCCCTTCATCAGCAGCTTTTTTAGCAATATAATCAGCATTATATCCTACTCTTTTTAACCATTCTTCAAAGTGTTTTCCTTTAGGAAAATAAGATAAAACATAAGTAACTGAAGGGTATGTTTTTTCTCCATCTTCATAGAATCTAGAATCGTTAGTAGTAATTTGAGTAAATTCGCGGTTTAATTCCTGCTTAGGAAAGTTGGCTTTCCTTAATTTCATATGGTTAGTTTTAAGTTAAGTAGAGATGAAAATGTAAATTCCTGTGATTGTTGGATTTTGTTTGTAAATAAAGCAAACCCCATATCAGCAGGGTCTTTATCATCTAAATCTACTACAAATAGTTTTTTTCCTGCTTCTAATAATTGTTTAGCTATTTTATATGTTGATTTAATAGCATCCTTGTCTAAAGCTAAATAAACTTTTTTAACTTCAGATGTAACTAATTTTTGCATTAGTTTTTTTGATATATTTTTACCAAACAGTGGTATGGCATTTCGTTTTATAGCAATAGCATCGAATGCACCTTCACATAATACAATAGGAATATTCCAATTTATCATATTTTCAAATCCTATAATATTTTTATCTGAAGATGGTGCATCATATTTTCTTGATGGTTCTCTTTCAAATGAACGTGCTACAAAATAATCCAACTGCCCATCAGCATTATATGTAGGTATTATAATTTTATTAGCATATCTACCTTTTTCACAATATCCTATTTGGTATTTTAAAATATCTATAGTAGAAACACCTCTTCTTTTAAGATAAGCTAAAGCATGTCTAGCATGTATATCTGATTTGGTAAGATTGTATAATGGTTTATATTCTGTTGGTAATTCAACTTTAGTGTTTGCAACTACAATATCATATTTTTCTGTAGTTCCTAATATATCTTTTAATTGTGTTCTTTTATCAGTAGATACTTTTAATGCTTTAAATAAACCAAATAAAGTTTTACCTTTTTTATCACACACCCAACAATGCCATAAATTTTCTTTCTTTTTATTTGGAATTAAATTTATCTCTAGTTTTGGATTTTTGTGATGACAAAAAGCACAATGAAAGGCATGATTACCCCTTGCTGTTGGGTTACTTTTGCCTAGAACGGATTCCACTAACCCAAGTAATATTTGGTTTACCATTTAAAAAACTTCAGTTTTGAATAATATACGTTAATTATTTGGGCTAACCAAATCTTTTCTAAAAAATTTACCCAATATGTTATCATTTATATATTCTGTATTCTCTAATACATTATTACAAAACAAATATTTTGTCTCTAAGTATGTAAGATGCTTCTTATTAAATGCAAATTCTAATATTTCCCTTCTAAAATCATTATGTTTATTTTCTTTTAAAAGGGTTTTAATTTTTTCATGACTACCATAATATGTTAGCCAATCACTTTCTTTTACTACTTTACGTTTACGTTTAGTTCCTTTTAATGGTGGTAAAGTACGATTAAAAAATAATACTTTTTTACCTAAATACTTTTCGTTAGTTGGAATATAAGTAGATTGATAAATAAATCCAAATGTATTTTTAGGTATTTGTTCAATACCTTTTATAACTTTATTATTGTATAACCACATTTATTGGTCGTATCTAATTATAAATGTTGTATCTGTGTTATTTGATATAGGAGTTGGTTGGGAAAGTTTACCTATCATTAATAATTCATTTTGATCATTATAAATCCCTACAGTTGTTGCGTAAGGCATAAAATTTGAACCAGTAGCAAAGTCTCTTAAAGATCCTGAAGTATCAGTAGAAATTGAAGGGTTTTGGCTCATGTTAAATTCACCAGCATCAACAGTGCATACAACCTCGTTTTCATAAACGGTGTAATTGTTTTTAAATAGTAATTTATTTGGTCCGACTGTTACTGCCATAATTTAAATTTTAACAAGGATCAGTTCTATCAATAACTATACCTCTATCAAGTATTACAAAATCCCCATCTGAAGTTTTGTACCATCTATTACCTAATCCTACTGGGACATAAGGATAACCACTATCAATATGATAATAAATTATTCCTGAAGGGCCAAGTGAATATGGTTTTAATTCATTAGAACATATTAATCTTTGAAAGGTTCTAGGATTAATAACATCAGGGGTTTTTAAAGGGTATACTTCATTATTAAACCCAATACTACCATAATAAACAGTAGATAATTCTGATCCACAGGTTTCATACCCTATAATACGTCCTGAACTTAAAATTATGTTTCTTCCTCCTTTTTCTTGGGTACCATTAAATAAAGGGTATCTTCCTGAAAGGCCTGAATTGATTAGTCTATTATCTTTATAGGAAAATGTTTGGCTGCCCGGGGATGTTCTTGTTCTTTTACAAGCTTCTTCTTGTGAAGAAAATGATCCTCTTAAAGTATAAATACTTACAGTAGGTAAAATACACGTACCTCTATTTTGAATATATCCTTCTTTATTTACTATTAAGTAAGTAGTTGTACTTGTTAATATATAATTTTTTATATAAGGAAATACAGCTTTTGTATTATCTAAAGCATCTTCTCTTGTGTTATATAAATACCCATTTCTTCTAAAATAAGTTTTTTCTCTATAATTTACTCCAGTATTTGCACAAACACTATTTTCATCATTATAAGGGGTAGAACCAAACTCTGTTGCAACATATGGAGTTGGATCTGGAGCTGGGCCAGGGCCTGGGTCTGGTGTAGGTGCAGGGGGGATTGATGGTGTAGGTGGTGAATTAGCTATTAATGTAAAAGTTGTTGTTGTTATAGTATTATTAACCGGTAAAGATAATTGTTTAATATTAAATGTTATACCTTTATCTGGGGTGAAATTGGAGCTGTTATCTGTATTACTTTTAGGGGAATCAAACCCTCCATTTATAGTATAGGTTTCTTCAAAAATACCTGTAGTATTTCTTTGCACAAAATTACCATAATCATTTTTAGATCCACCTTTTATAGTAACTGTTAAGTCTTCAGAACGACCATCTGAAGTCCAAGCACCGGGATCTGGTGAAGTACTATAATCATATGTTATAGAATTTCCTGATGAAATTTTATAATTAACATTTCCTCTAGTGCTAAGAATTTGGACCTCCATAGCTGAAGATAAATTGTTTTTAAATATAATATTTACACTACCAGCTGCTAAAGGTGGGGGTAATAAATCATATGTAAATGATAATGGAGATGAATCTGGTGAAGGATCTGGTCCACTACAAGAGGTAAATGCTTTAAAATATACTGTGCCACTTACAAATGAGGTTGTGATTGGTATAATACTATCTATAGAGGCAGAAAATGTTTCTGAAGTGCTAAAATTTATGTCATTTGAAACAGAAGCTGTAATATCAATTGGTGGATTAAAACCAGACTGTGTTACATAATTTATAGCAAATCTCCCTCTACTTGAACCTGTTGTTAAACTGGTTAAAAGTGGGACTAAACAGTCTTCAAATCCGGGTTCACAAGTTTCAGGGTCATAAGACCTATAAAAATAATCTTGATTATTAAGAGAAGCACTAAATGGGGCTACTCCTAAATTTACAGGAAACCCATCTGCTACTAAACTACCTGAAACTGGGCCTGAGTTAAAGCGTTGGGCTAGGGTTGGTACTATTTTATATCCGGTATTAGCCATAAATTACATTGTCTATAAAGTATTGTCCAACTGCTATTGCTCTAGAATCTAATTCTGCTTGAGAATCAGATGATCCAATTGGAGACATAAATAAATAGTAAACTCGGTTAACATCTTTTAGGTTTTGAAGTTTTCTATTGAATATTTCTCCACCACCTAATCCAGCAGGTAAAGGCATTTCAGCATATTCATCTTCATGTAATATCATAATATACATAAGATCGTGTTCCATTCGTTGAGAACCTGCAAATATTTTATATTCTCTATGGACTGCTACTGTATTTGTTCTGGTTCCAATAGGGTCATTTTCGTATTGATCGGTATCTGTATATGAGAATACTTCTAAATATTCAACATTATCTACATCAGCTGTCATTAACCAGACTTTGTCTGTACGTTGGGTAAAGTAGTATCCATTTTCCCCACCAAATATGCTTGCTGAAACTGATCCACTAAATATAGATCCGCTTGTGTATTCAACATTTGAACCAGAGATTGTATTTATAATATTTCCAAAAGCGTAGCTATCTCTAAATAATTTTTTATTTGGTCCTATAAAACTACCTGTATTTCCATATTTTGTATCTATAAATTGATCATCACGAGCTATAAAGTTAGATCCACTTCCATCACTTCCTGTTGTAATTAAAGTAACAGCACTTGCTGTAAAATTATCTCTAATTTTAGATAGTGGGATTTGACGATCAAATTTAAAGTTTATATTTGTAGTTTCTTCTTCAGTATTAATTTTAGAAGCTGTTAAATGTAAAGAAGATATTTTATAATTAGGCCCAAATGTTAAAGATACATCTAAGTTTTCGTTAAAGTGTATTAAATTAGCATTACCTGTTAAAATTATAGAATTTGTCACTTCACTACCTGTTATTAGAGCAGGAGACCCACTTATATCACTTGAACCACTAAATTCTCTTCTTAAATAAAAATTATCATTTGAGCCTGTATATATATCTATATATAAAGTATCGTTTGCATTCCACGAGTAACTTCCTGTTGCACTACCAGAAGTAGCTAATTCAACAGGTGTTTCACTTCCAGAATGGATTTTAACTGTTACCCATTCTGCACCTGTTGGTTCATTTGTATAGAAATTAAAATTACGTTGTGCTACACTACCTGTACCATCTTCACAAAAAGATTCACTTACTTCCCATGTTCTACCAAACACTTCTATTGAAGGGCTAGTTATAATACATCCTAAAGCATCTGTTACACTACAACTAGCAGAAGTAGGTAAAAGACCATCTGCATCTAAACTATAAGTAAAAGTACTAGAAGATGCAAAAGCAGGGCCACTTGATGTTATACTTGATGTATATGTAGAAAGAAGAGTACTAATACTAGTAGTATAAGGTGGTATCCCTCCTGTTATATTTTCAATTTTAAATTTTGTATATAAAGAACTACTATAAATTATACTAGCAGTATAGGATAGTTCTTGAGATGAAGTAATATCATAATTAAATGAATAATTACACCCATCATTATCAAATATATTTAGTATATAAGACCCACTAGCAACATTAATTATATCTTGAGAAGATGTAGAAAAACCACCAGGACCACTCCAACTCCAAGTTAAAGGTTCAGTTCCTCCTGTTAAAAAGTAATCTGAAGCCGTATCCATAGAATCTAAAATATCTAGAGTAATTTTACCTGTATTACTTCCAAAACAATCAACGTGTGTAATTGTATAACTTGCTGTTACAGGTATAGTTTGGGTTACATTAATTATAGAAGAACTAGTACATAGGTTTGAATCTTGAAAATATACTGTATAAGACCCTACTTCTAAATTTATAAATTCATTTGGTAATTCTAATGAATTTGAGAATGATGATGTTAGTGAAGCTGATATTATACCTGTAGTTCCACTTGCACTTACTATTATACTACCATCATTTGTTCCACAATTTGATACATCGTTTTGCCATACTTTTCCATCAATAGGAATATAAGAAGTATTGATAGATTGAGTTATTACTTGATTACTTTTATCTTTTATATAAAGTACTAAAGAACGTGTTGGAATTAATGAAGCTGTAATTATGGGTTGAAATAAATCACTTATAGGGGTATAAGTAGAATCATCAATAGACCAACTATAAGGGGGTAAACCCTTATCAATTGAAAAAGTTACTGAAGAAGATTCAGTTCCTCCAAAACATGTTTCTGTTATAGATACTATTGACGAAGATAAAGGCTCAGATATTATATTTAGTACTATGGAAGAAGTATTACTTGTTAGTCCTAAAGTGTTATTTACAGTATATTGTAATTTATATTCCCCGGGAATAGTACTTGATAAATTAGGTGTAATTACTATGTCTCCACTTCCACTAATTGAATAATTTGGAAAATTAAATCCTGGAATGTTTGATGTTGCAACTGATTCTGTTGCTAATGAAAGACAATCATCAAAATCTCCTTGTAACGTAGGGATAATTTTTTCTTCTTGAGTATTAAGTAGATTAATATAAGTATTTCTTGCTACTGGGGTTCCTTCTATAAAACATAGATAGTCTTTGTTTGTAATTACTGCTATACCGTGATTATAAAATACATTTCCTACTGGCACTGCTAAGTTTTCACCTGAATAATAACCAGGGACAGCTGAGTAGAAACGTGCACCATATTTGGCAATTACTTTTATATAATCATAAATGTTTCCTTGACCATCATCTGCCATATAAAAATTAGACCCAGATATTAAAAAACTATGAGGTTTAATCCCTTCACCATATTTGTCTTTTGGGATAGAAATTACTCTAATTTTAGCAGAGTTTTCTATAAAATATAAAGAATCTCCATATTTTGATCCCGTAGCATCAAAATCATATTCTACTTTTTCAAAGTAAGGAAAATCTCTAAAGTTCGGGAATGTGCCCGAAGCCATAGTATTTTGAAGATAATTATCAAATGAAGATGAATGCCAAAAACTATTTACATTATCAGGGTAAATTAAAGCATCATCTGCTACGTCTTGATCTTGTGAAGAAGCAGTTATATAGTTTTGATAGTATAAATGACGAATTGATTCATAAATTAATCTTCTATAATTTCCATCAGGTGTTAAGTTGTCATTTATAGGATCAAAAGGTTGGTCTGTAGTAATAGGAATATATTCCCCTACATAAGTTTGAATATTATTATCTAAATATGAAGATGAATCATACTCATATTGCTTATTAGCAATATAAGGTACTGATTTTATTTCAGAGGGTTTTAGTTTTTTGTATGCAAAACTCATTCATTAAAAATCTAGTTTTACTCTAACAAGAGCTTCTTTAGTAAAATCTTTAACTAATGGTTTCGATAATTTAGCTACAGATAACAATTCATTAGCATCATTATATAAACCTACAGTTGTTATAAATGTTTGAGGATTATTAATTAGACTTGAATATACAAATTCTCCACTACCACTTATCATAGAAGGGTTAGTAGAATAATTAAAATCAGAATTTCCTATTCTTACAAATACATAATCAGATGTAATTGTTTCTTCTGAATTTAATGAAAAGGTTTGGGCTAATTTGATTGATTCAAATAATTGACTATGATTAGCTACAAGAGCTTCATCTGTTAAATCATTATTAATGTTTATACCTAGACCTCCTTGTGAACCTGATAAAGCAAGTGCTCTTGGGTTTAATACAATTAAACCTACGTCTGGTAAATATTTTCCATATGATCCCGAAGGGGTATATCCTGCAGTAGTAGTAGATGCTGATATTGGAGTAGCAGAGGTAGCTGTACCATTTGATCCACTTACAATATCAAATACACGTCCTGCATCGGTATATGTTAATGTAGTTATGTCTTTAGAGTTATCTGTTAATTGTAGACGTGTTACTTCAGTTCCATCTGAACCAGATAAAACAAGATTAAATGTACCAGGGAATAATTTTTCTTTATATCTTGCTCTATTAACGTTTAATACATAAATGTCTCTTGAATCTGTGTTTCCAGTTCCAAAACTAAAGTTTGTATTTTCATCTCCATTTATTAAAGTTCTAAATTGACCATAGGTTACTTTAGAAGGAGAACTTCCAGTTACTAAATTGTTATAAGGAGATGAACCTGAGCCTTCTACTTCACCATAGGCGATTGAAAACTGTACTTCAGCGTCTGATCTTAAAGATGAGGTTTGGTATACATCTAGATATGTGTTAAATGAAGATGTAGCTGATGAGGTAAAAAATTGGTTTAAGATAGGAATTTGTCCTGTCCATAAAGTAGAAGTGATAGAATCAGCACTTACTACAAAGTCATTAGTATTTAAACTTACAAAGCTCATAATATTACGATGTTACTTTTGTTATGTTAAGTGGGATTGTTAATCTAGCTCCTGAATCTCTACCTGTGAAGGTTATAATGGTATTCAATGTGTTTGATGTTCCAAACAATGTATTAACTGTAGTTGCAGTTAAGTTAATTGTTGTTCCAATTACAGTTCTAGATACATTTGTACCTACTGTAGTTGTTGTATTTAGGTTAGCTGATGCTGCATTATTTATTCCTACACCTTCAAAATTAGATAAGGTTCTAGAATCCCCAATTGTAACTACATACCCACTTGATTCAAAAGTTGAATCTTGACCTAAATAATTTAAAGTTTGAGGAGTAATTGACAAAGAAGCTCCTTGTTTTAAAGTTATAGTTGTGTATCCTAATTCAAGTACAGGTAATTTAGCTGTACCTCTAGGTAAAGTTAATAACTTATATTTCATTGTTTGAGTTTCATCTGGAAATGCTTCTAGGATAGGCATATTTTCAATTGCTTCTCCATAAAAAGCTGACCCAGATGGGTGGTTTGGATTATACAGAGTATAATCAATTTCATCATCTGCTAAAGAGAATTGTGTAATTCTAAATGAGCCATCGTTTCTAGCTAGTAACTCACGTCCTTTTTTTGTTAGGATGGCATCAACAGTAACTGTATTATTATTTAAATATCCCATGGTTTAATCTTGTTGTATATAAATATAGTGTTTTTTAGTTTTTTTATGATATTAAATTCTGTGATTTAAGTTCTTTTACAATATTACCTGCTCTATCTTGTAAGGATTTAGGTATATCAGCTGGTAAAACAATTCCTGAAGATGTTCTTCCTGGTTGTTTAGCGAAATCTAGTACAATGTTTGTTTCGTCTTCTACTTTTCTTAGTATAACAAATCGTTTAATTTGTCTAGCATCTTCAGGTAAAGTAGCACTAGGGAAATCTTCACATGCCCTAGCAGGAATATCTTTATCAAATTCAATTGCTAAACGGTTTGTAGCTGTTACTTCATCTCTTGGAATAACATTTACACGTTTAACTTGACGTTCAAATTCTTTAGGGAATATTCCACTTCCTGTTCCAGGCTCACCTGCGTTCACATCTACAAATCTAAATAAGTCTCCTTCTTGAATAGAGAAGGCTTCATCTATTACACCATATGAATCCGAACCACTAATATAAACAGAAGAGGTTTGGATTATATTTTCATACCAGTATGACATTGAAACTGATGCTGTTAAGATGTTAAATGAACCTGTATTATTTCTTACAAAGAAAGCATTTCCATTAGCTGCATCTCCTCCATCTATAATACTAGAAGTTAGTGAAAGCACAGGATCAGAAGGAAAATAGTAAGTATATCTTGGTTCTGAATAGTTAGCTGATTCTTGTCCTATTGTTATAGAGGCACTATTAATTTGTGGAGTTGCAAAGCTAGTTTCAAATTTACCTCCCATAGCAGAAGGTGAATCATCTAATATAGCTGCTATCTCATTTGTATTTTTAGGTAAAATAACAGAATTAGTTACGTGGTAAGTTGCTTTAAGCAAAGCAAATTCACCTAAATCAGTTGAAGAAGATAATATAGGTTGTGAACCATTAAAAGGATTCCAAGTTATATCTTCAAATGAAGCAGAAGTATTTTTAGGTATATTAATTTCAAGTTCAACTTGACCTTCAACGTTAATTAATAAATCATTATCCCACCAAATTGTAGATTGGTTTACAGGAGCATTTCGAGTTAATGTTATAGAAGGATATCCTCCTACATTAACTACGTTACTGCCACTTTGTATTTGGATTGTACCTAAATTAAAGTTTCCTATTTTAATAAAATCTCCTCCTAAACTAGTAGGTATTTCTTTTAAATCTTCTTTTGTTATATTAGTAATTGAACCTGAAGTAAGATTGAATACTAATGAAGAGCTTCCTGTTGGGTTTTGTAAAGAAGGCAAATAACGATATCCACCAGCATATATAGGTTTTAAACCATCTAAATATTTTTGATCTGAAAATTCCTGGTTATTATCTAATGAAATGTTTGCTTCTTTATTAGCATTAAATATGTTTTGTACCTCAAATATAGTCTCGTTTTTACGAGTTAGCTCAGTAACATTTGATCTTCCATCAATTAAATACTTAATATAAACATTTGATCTATCTGGGAAGAAAGAACCTGTTTCTACTACTTCAGAAAAATAAGCAAATTTAAGAGAATTTAAATCAATAGCGGCTGTTTGTCCATATGAATTGTCTCCTAAAGTATAAGTATTATATAGTTTAGAGGTAGTTTTACTGCCTAAATAACGTGGGTTTATATTACGTCTCAAAGTATAATTACTGTCTTGGATAGGAGCATCTAAAAATGGGGTTGAAGCTTCTGTTATTTCACCAAATGATCTACTTGTAATAAATCCAATATTAACAGGAGTAATTGTGTTTGAGGAATAATCTAAATCCATATATTGGATTGATTTTCTAGCTTCAGATACATTATTAAATATAGGATCTAAAGGTATATTTGAATAAGCAACAGATGTACTATAATCTGCTTCTACTCTAAATAAACTTCTTTCTGTTACTACACTAGTAGTAGGTTGAGAATAAACTGTAAATTC
>Ga0208645_1002092_pt1 | contig 16349 bp, 22 predicted proteins | sample VirMetDEL_Sep_01_FD_184519 | JGI IMG/M metagenome (GOLD analysis project Ga0208645, IMG submission 184519) | Aqueous microbial communities from the Delaware River and Bay under freshwater to marine salinity gradient to study organic matter... | ecosystem: Environmental > Aquatic > Marine >... | reverse complement strand
TAGCCTCTAGTCCCTTCCCGTATACTTTCCCTTCAGTGGCGCCAATCATGATGCCCATTTGAGCAAGTTGAATGGCAATAATATGTGCAGCAAGAAAACGAGCAGCGCGATCAGTTTGATCGCCAAAAATGTCCTCTCCTACGTCTGCACTTGCACTTTCAATGGCGCCATTCACAATTCCCGATGGATGGGGAGTGAATTCAGGAAAACGCTCTAGGAAGTTTTCGTAAGTGACGGTCATAATTATGCCTTCCCTGTACGAATGGCTTCAAGACGCTTATTAATGGCATTCCTCACACGGATGCGCCCTTCAATCTTTTTCCAATCATTAAGCTGCTCTTCATCGTGCATAATTTCAATCATGCGAAGAGCATCTGTCATTGGAAACTGAGAAATGGTTTCAACACTCTCGGGAATGTCACGAACTGTTGGCTCAGCCTTCAGTTCTTCAATGGCTCCAATGGCCATCAGCCGTTTCACAGTTGGATTAATGCGGGCTTGTGCCCATTTTGAATCGGGCACCTCGGCATTTACGCCAGGACTAAGTTGGATGAGTCCTGAATCAGTGATAACACCGAAACCACCTTCACGAGGAGGATTTTCAAGCTCAGGGCGATAAGCAATCAACATTGTGTTCAAAAAGAACTGCTTAATAGCTTAACGCCCTCGCTTTATTCAGACTCAAGGAGCCTGAAGATACAGCACACTCTTCGGATAGTAGAGGGCCACACCACCCACGCGGGCATGAGCAGGAACAATGAATTCCAGACCACGCTGTTGGGGCGGGAACAGCTCAAGAGGCTGCGGGATGTGGAGCTGCACCTTTTGAGGATCGCGACGGTAGAACACCATGCGATTCTTGGTGAGGCTGCTCTTATCCGAGTCGAGCTGGTTAATGGGCTCAACGTTACGGATGAAGGGATTGGTGCGCAAGAAGAATTCCAGCACGGTCACGTCCGAAGAGTCGGAATTGCGACGAGTAGAAATCACTTGATAATCTTCCCAAGCCATCAGAATGGTGTCGGGCTGTTCCTTCATGTTGGAAGCATTAACGATGGCAGTAGCGCCATAGTTCAGCAGATCCAGCATGTCTTGAGAAGAGGTGCCAGTGGCAGTAGCGCCAGTGAACCACTTATCAGCAGCAACCACGTCAACAGTGGAGTTGTTAAAGAAACCAGCAAGGCCAGCAGAAGATTCGCCAAACATGGCCACTTCTTCCACTTTCTCCTCATAGGCACGACGCACAGCAGCAGCACGACGCTGCTCCAGAGCGATGTTGGCCGTTTGAGCAGCACGCAGTTCCTGTACGGTATAGCCGAAGCTACCACCGAAGGAACGCATCACAATGCTCTTCTCCACTTGGCTGATATCAGCACGCGGCAGATCATCAGCAGCATCAGCGAGAAGTTTGAAATCACCAGTCGAATCCATGATCCGATAGGTGAAGGTTTGAGAGCCAGGACCAGCTTCGCTGGTTACAGGCAGAATGGTGGGATATTTGATGTCGGCATATTCGACTTCAAATACTTGCGGGCGGATGTACTCAAGCTGACGCTCAAGAAACAGGCCCGCTTCGTCCATGCGAAATTCAGACATTGGTAAGCCTCCTATCAAGCAGTGGTGGTGTCAGCCGTGAGCGCAAGGCTGGGACCATTCAGTTCAAGAATGGCCAGGCCAGAGCCCGTGACAGAGCTGAGGTAGCGAGCGTTGGACACCAGAGCAGTTTTGCCGCTAACAGAAGCAGCAGCAAACTGACCAGCCACCAAAGTGCCGCTAGCAGTGTGAATAACGCGAACGGCAGTTGCAGGAGAAACGGTGCCATGCACGTAAACGGCAACAGCGCCTTCGTTGGCAACATTCATGGCCTGAGTGGCCTTCACGCCAGGACGATTAGCACCGTCAAGTGCAGTTTCGTCAACGTAAGTAAGCACATTCACGCCAGCCAGAGGCAGCGCAGTGCCGCTTACAGTTTTGGCAGAGGCATCAGCAGTGCCGCCGCTATTAAAGATCACTGCATTACCAAATGCAATGACGCCACCAGTTTCGTTGATGTAGGTGGCAATGGTGTTGTCGCGAATGTCAGAAAGCTGGCCTTCGAGCAGGGGATCATGCTGCAGAGCATAGGCTTGCTGCACACCGCCCGTCACGCCAGTGACAGTTCCAGAAAAAGTTACGGACATGTTCAGCGCTCCTTAGAAACGGAGAGGGGAGTTTTCCATGCATTCTGCAGCTTCTCCATATAAGAAGAAGGAGCAGAGGCGGGGGTGGCGATAGATGCCACTGCTTTACGCAGCTCATCAGTGGTGGCAGAATCTTTGCGACCCTCAGAGAGAGTGTCAAACATTGCCTGCACGTAATCATCGCTCTTTGCAGAGAGATCCAGCTCGTCACCACGCACAGCCTTGATGGATGCTTCCATGATTTCACGGGCATTTTTGCCAGCAAATTCATAGGCGCTATCAAGCACAGGCTTTGCTTTTTCGATGAGAGCCACTCGCTCTTCAACCATGGAGTCAAGATTGACTTCCTTGGCAGCAGCTAGTTCAGTGTTAAGTTCTTCAACCTGCTCAGCCAGGGCATCGGCGCGGCCTTCGGCGGCGTCGCATTTACCCTTCATCTCTTTTTCCATGGCATCCATTTCTTCCTTCATTTTGGAAGCTTCAGCCATGGCGTCTTCGTAACGACGCTTCATTTCGGCGTAACTGCCTTTTGCGTCTTCACGCTCAGCAGCAATAGCAGCCGCGAGGGCTGCATCCGCCTCAAAGGAAACGCCGTCAAACGCAATGTTTGCAGACATAATTTTTTCCTTTTGGGGAGTAATCAATTCATTGACAGCGGCATCCGCTGAATCAAGCATGAGACGCACTTGCGCCCCACCTCTAGCCCTGTTGACAATGGCCACGTGATTGCCACGAATATTACGCTGAATGCCATCGTAATGTTGGCCGTCAGACGTAATGCCAGGTTCCGGACTGTAATCGACCTTGTAACCACACGATACTTCACGCACGTCTCCGCGCATGATGGCTTGTATGGTTTCTTGGTCAGTTACTGTCAGTGTGCTTTCAACAAAGCCATCAGAGTACGAGACATCTGCACTGGTAAATCCCACTGCATAGTCTTTTGTGTTTACGGCATCAAGCAACACTGGAGGGTGCTCCTTGGTGACGCATTTTTCCCGAAAACTATCAAGGGCTTCTTGCGAAGCCACTTCGTCTTGGGGTCTATACTCCAAGCGGACACCGCCACTGGCGTCAGTATACGATTGGATTCCAGTGCGAGCTATTCGCGCTTTTACGCGCAAGTAGCCCTCATCCGTGAACACGTAGTTCTGGATGGTGGAAACGTCGTAACGGAAGCCATTTTGGGAGTCCATATTTACATACTACAAAATAGAATCGACTATACTGCGTCAAGTGATTCATGGAAGAATCAAATGACTAATTGGCATTATGTGTATTACTCATACGAGCCGTGGGGGCGAGGCTATATCGGAAAACGAAGCTGCTCCGTTCCGCCGGATGAGGATCCTTATATGGGTAGTTTTACTGATAAAACATTTAAGCCCACAGAGAAAATTATTCTTTCAACTTTTGACACGAGCGAAGAGGCGATTGAGGCAGAAATTCTTTTGCATAGTTTTTACGAAATAGATGCAAACATTCACTTCGCAAATCGCGCCAAGCAAACTAGTTCTGCCTTTTCGTTTAGGAGAGAAGGCGAGGGCTCTTTGTATGCAGGTAAAACGGACAAGGAGAAATTCTTGCTCAGAAAAACATTGAGCGACTGTCAGTCAATTGGGGCCAAAGGGTATTATTACTGCCTTCGGCATCATGATGGGACAATCCTTGTGACCACCAATTTGACGGACACATGCCGTAAGCATTGCCTCAGCTCTGGCAACTTATGGCAAGTACTCAAAGGAAAAAGAAAACACTCAAAGGGTTGGACCATTGAAAAAATGTTAATGCCATGAAATTTTTGACTAGCGAAAAAAATGCTCTTAAGCTTTCGCATCCAGAACGCAGACTTTTTGTAGCATCTCGAATGAAGCGCTTAAGGGAAAATAGTGGCCTTTCCCAGCGTGACGTAGCCGAAAAGTTACATATCAGTCAATCAACTTACTGCCGCATGGAACGCGGAGAGACAGAACCATCTGCAGTGCAACTCGCCACGCTTAGCGGTCTTTACGATCATTCGGTTTTATGGCTACTGGGACTGCCAAGTTTTATCGTATTTGCAGAGCAGTCCACAAAATAACGCAGTTTATTAGTATTTCCAATAAAAGTCGTTTATCAGGAATACTAATAATCAATCTTCCTCACCATCGTCTTCGCCGCGAATGCTGGCAAGCTGATGCTCCAAGTCTTCCATCACATAAGACTTAGCCATCGCCTCAATTTCAAACGTAAGAAACTTGGTGGGCTCAAAATGCTCGTCAGGTTTTTCGTAGACGCTCATCACATAAATGTGAGTTTCGTCTAGACGACCATTCTTAAAGCATTGCTTTTCAACAAGCTCCCATCGGGAAGTATTGCGATGTTCGTTGGCAGAAAGGATGGACAAAGCCTTGAGAAGACCAATGCCTTCATCTTCTTCTTCGATGACGCGCACATATTCGCTCATTGGTCTTTTTTGCGACTCTCTACCATCTTAAGGCTCGTTTTGCGGGCAGCACTTACTGCTACGCTGATGCTGCTTCATGCCTGTCGCATCTCCTCACGACTTTTCCCTAGATTAACCCTCCTCAATAACCAACATTAAATCATCCCATCGACCATTGACTTCACGGCGATCAATGGCTTGATAGCAATAACCAGAAGGCACTGCCTTTGCCAGCTCTAGCATTGCTTCTTCACTTTGAATGTCTTCAATAACTGCCACCCCTCCTTTTGCCAGCAGGGGCAGGTATTGTTCAATGAATTTCTTTTGGCTCTTAAATGTATGAGGGCCATCATCAATAATCAAGGAGAATTCTCCACAAGCTTTTACTTTTGCAACAATTTCTGGAGAATAACCATCGCCCCAAAAAGTGGTCACGCCGTCTGAATCAAGCCGAGAAAGCACTTTTTCGTGAATTTGATTTTCAATGTCAATGCCAACTACTTTGGCCCCAGGGCACATTTCTTGCCAAAGCAAAAGCGATCCGCCACGTTGCACGCCAATCTCAAGAACGCTCTTAATCCCACCATTATTTTGCAGCCAGTTCACAATGGCTTCATAAACTGCACCGTAGGAATGATGTCCAGGCCCTGGTTCCCCAGACGCCAATTGCTCCTTGTCAGTGCCGCCAGGATTCTTCCAATTACCAATGCCACATGCAGTGAGGATGCCCACCACTCGCGATGCATCAGAAGCACCTTGCAATGCGGGCAATGGCGGACGAGAAAAAGAAGGCGCAACGGGAGGTGCTACTGTCTCCACTTTTTGAACAATGGAGGAAGCGGGCTTGGTTTTACGAACTGACATTGTTAAAAAGAGCTAGAACCTTGACGAAGAGTGGCAACAGCCTCTTCCATTAAATGAATATAGGAAGGGCCTTTAGAGCTTTGGAACAAATGAAACACTTGTCTGTCACCATACAGTGTACCAATGCCATAGCTTCCTTGATCAGCCAATGGCCAAGATGTGCCAATGCCCGAATGGCAATCAGGCATTATCACTGTAAACAATTTTTGCACAGCCTTTAGCTCATGGCTAAATTTTTGTGCAGTGTCAAAACAATCATGGGCAAACAATGAAGGTCGCCCCATTTCATGCCATGCATCAGTGTTAATCATCATGAATGCAGGCGCCGCGTAAATTTCGTTGCGACTTGGCAAGTGATTAGCAGTTTGAGCTAGGCCCAAGATGGTGCCATCGGCCCTCACTTTATCTTCGCATTGCTGAACAAAATTATTATTAGCAACAATGCAATCAATATCAATGATTCCGACAATTTGTGAAGGATGTTGCAAAATAATGCTTTCAATAAAACGTCCATGAGCTTCATGCGGGCTAACCCCCATGCGCCTCAAAGCCTCCGTTTCGAAGCGAGCATATTTAACATTAATGCCAGCAAGTTTAGCTGCCTCTTGATGGAGGCTAAGCATTTGCTGGTCAATGTTATTGCAATAAAAGCAATGAAAGATCATAATCAGCGGATAATAGAAATACTACTGCCATGGGCAACTAAAGGCTTAATTGTATAGCTCAATAATGCCGGGGCATCAGTATTAAAACGCTCCGCCAAATGATGGCCGCAAAGCTTCATTTGAGGCATTTGAGCAATCATTTGCAGGTCAAGCGGCATATAAATTTGCTTAAACAGTTCAAGCAGCTTAGCAATGCCAGAACGAGAAGCATAGTAACCGTCTGTTCCACAAACATAACCGCTTGTCAGACCGTTGGGACCACGCCTGCTGCGATCATTGAAAAATACTAAATCGGCATCATCAGGCGCTTCAATAATCAATGGAAAAAGCAGCTTGGCATCATCTTCCATCACCACGAGATAATCAAAATCTTGCTCGTAGGCATGCTCCCACAGAGCGATGGAAGAAAGAATGAGAGCCAGCTCGCCGGAGCGCTGCAGCGTATCGTGGCTATTGGGCTCTCCCCAGCGCACAGGCCAAGGCGTGAGCGTTTCCAAGGCTTCCCTTGTTTTGCCTCTCCCGTCAATGGCATCCCACCATTGAAACTTTTGTCCAACTGCCTCGGCTTGTTTTTCAAACACAAGCCTGCGCGGATCTTCGGGCAAGCTAATGCAAAATACATTGTCCGAGCTAGTGCAATTAACGATGGAAGACGAAAGGCCAGGAAATTGACTCCCTAGCCCTTCTGCTTTTTTCCAAAGCCCTCTCCCGCCTTTGTAGGGGCTTCCAATGTGCGACAAATAATCTCGCTCATTTGCTTTCCAATGTTGCCCCATTCATAAGCAGGAGAACATGTCATCTCATAGCACCAATCCCCGGCGTCCTCTAGATCTTCGCGATTGTTGTAATAATGCGTGAGTAGCTCCGCCAAATGCGACGCAGAAGGAACGCCGCGATCCAAGCCATAGTTTTTGTCAACTTCCCAGCTTTCATTGTTAATGCGCGGGATGCCATGAAAAATTTCTTTCATGCTTGTATGGTCAGGTACTACTTGCGCAATACCTGCGGCAGCATGTTCAAAATTAACAAGTCCCCAGCCTTCTCCAATGCAAGTGTTAATGCCCACGTCACAAGCGTTGTAAACAACATTTAGCCTTTCCACTGGGAGGCAGCGAGTGGTATCAAAATCTTTACTAGTAAGAATAAGCTTGCCATCTGCGTTATAGCCATTATCACGAGCCATACGCTTAAACAATGGAATAATATCCCACCCTTGATCTTTTACGCCCATATTGAGCCAAAGCCTGGCATCAGGCTTGTCCAATGCAAATTCAATGAAGGCACGAATGGTTAGATCAATGCGCTTACGTGGTTGATTACGATTGCCATTAAAAACAATAAACAAATCATCTGCCACGCCAAGTTCTTGACGAGCCAGCTTCTTGTCCATTGGGAAGAAAGTGGAGCGATCAATGCCATGAGGAATAACGTCACATGGCACGCTGCATCCAGCCTTCCTTACTTCCTCTAGACCAAACTGCGTATAGGTGCCCATGCCATCCCATTCTTCACACCCTTCAAACACGTCAGGGAAAAAGCCGTAGCTATCCACGGGGAAATAACCATACCATTTAAAACCAAACTGCTCCTTGTAAGGCTTGGCTCGTGCCCACAAATTCTTCAAAATCCAAATATCATTTACGGCGAAGACAATATCAGGCTGCACGCGAGCAAGCATTTCTGGCACGCGATGAGAACCAAAAGGATCTGTACCGCCCACCATTGCTGGGTAGAGCTTGAAGGGCATGTCGTGAGGATCACCCCAGTGATTCACTGCCAGCACGTGAATTTCATGCTCATCAGCCAGTGCTGGTAGCAGGTTTTCAGCTACGCGCCCAAACCCAGTTTGAACATTGCAGTCGCCAAGATAAAGGATTTTAGCCATTAGACAAAATAAGCTTGCCTAATGCTAAGGCTGCAAATCACACTGGCACAACAGGCGCCTGCTGCCTGAAATACTTTACGCTGCAGCGACAATTGGATCTACAAGCACAACGCTGACCAGGTAAAGGGAGACTGCCGATGGAGACCACGCCTCGAGCTGTATAATTAAGACAATCTTGACAATGTTCCGCTTGACCGTCCAAGATACGTCGCATCAAGCTGTATCCTTGTTTTTCGGAGCGAATCGTAGTTCCTTCCCAGTAAGTCGAGCGTACAGACTGAGCGTATAGCCCGATGCGAGCAAGAGACTGGGCAGTAGAAACGCGAGCGCCCAGAAGATCATTAGCAAAATTCTGTAGGTAAGCATATTCCACACGGAGACGCTGCCCGATGCGCCCCCAGTCGGCAGCCCCCATTGTTTCGCGTCCGCCATTGCCAATGATTGCTGCCTGTACATGTACAAGCTTAAGAGCTTCCCTTACGCTTGCTTGCCATTGATCCAATGTGATATCGCCATCGCCAAGCATGCGTGTAAAACGCCGCAGCTCAGTACCAAGCTTATTAATGCGACCATCCACCAATGCTTCCACTGCTCGAGCGCTGAGGAACCGTCCATTAGCGCCGCGATACCTACCACTGATAGGGTCGTAGCGCCAGGATGATTCATCAAAGCGAGCAATGGTTTCAGAAAATTGAGAAAGATCATTGAGGCTGGACATCCTCTGCCTCCAGAATATCTTTAAAGCGCTCAGGCGCTTCTTCTTTCCATTGATTCAATGCAGCAGAAATGTCTTCTTCATCAATAAGAGAAGCCTCGTCAATGTCAGCAAGAATGAGACCGCTGGTCTTGAGAGGCTCAATGGCATCCTTTTTGAAATATTCGGCAGTTTGCTTTTTCCCTTTAAATGCTCCTTCCATAGATCCATGCTTTTTCTTGTACAAGTCTTTATATTTGCGCGTGACATAAGCACCAGCAACAGCACTAGGCCATTCCTTAAATTTTGCCTTTGCCGCTGCAATGGCTTGTTGATGAAGCTCCTTGTCAGTAAATTCAACGTCTCCACGCACTTTCTCTAAATCACGCGGGAGATAGAGGCCAGCAGCATCTTGCACTTCCCTGCTTCCATCCATGGGAAGAGTGCCGTTTTCCTCATTCATTGGATCGCGGCCACCAGGCGGCACTGCCAAGCCACCCCGCTTAGAGGTGGCCTCACCCCCATCTTGAGTGGGAGGTTCATTGCTCCGCTCCACAGAAGGATCGAGCGTAAGCTCCATGCTCCATTCAGAACCGCCATAACGAGCGTCTGCCACTTCCCTGGGTGTCAATACTCCTAGCTGGATGTAGCGACCATCTACAGCCGCAACGCGAGCCCTCACGTCGGCCATTTCGCGCTCATTAAGCTCAAACAATGGATTGAAGGCAATGCGCCAAGAATCAGGCACCTCCCCTTTTGTTGGGCCTTCCTTGCTCAGCATGATGTATTCAAGCAGCTTTTTCATTGGCCGCTTGAAATGAACACTTTGATAATCAGAAAGCATCTTTGCAAAATCACGCTCTTCACTACGACCAGTGGAGCCAAGGCCGCTCGGGCTTTCACCAAATAGCACAGTGTGAGGAATTTTGCTGGCGCCAATAATATCCACGCGCAGCTTTTCAAGGATTTCTCCAATGCCGCTAAAGTTACGACTAATAAATTCAAGCTCTTCTTTCTCAGCATCAATCGCATAGCCGCGATAAATACTCTTGCTCATGTCATTCACTTGTAGGCGATCACGGATGGAGCTTTCTTTACCAGCCGCCAACATTGCCGCCAAGCCCCTCACTTTATGAACAAAAATATCAAATTCAGTGAGGAGAGTAGCGGCAGAATTAAGGCCCGTCCAATAATGACGGAAACTGTCATAAACAGTTTGCAAGCTGCTCATGCCCCAGCCATAATTCCTTTGCCGAATGCGATAGGGGAGCCAATCACCATCAAAACGCAAAATCCTATCTTTGTGAATATAAGTAAGCGTTGGCTCGTTAATCAAATCTCCAGAGATGATCTGATAATAAGTGGCTTTTGAATAGTCGTATAAGTTTTCTTCGTTAATAACTGGGGCAATCTGCCATCGGTCAAGACATTCAATTTCTTCAATGCGACGTATGTTACGTTTATCGACAGGCATATAAGCGGGACGCCCATCATCAATAAACAGCAATAAACAAGCCCCGCCATAAAGGCGGGCATTTTTGGCTGCGAGGTTGAGGTGTTCAAGGATGTAGAGGTCTTCAATCGTCTGCTCAATGCCTTGTACTTCCTCGGCTCTTACGCCGTCACCACCAAACAACACTTTAAACCCTTTACGAGTGGCTTGATCGGCATAGATGTCAACAATGCGACGAGGAAGCCATTCGCCATAAAGATTTTCAAGCTCCTCTTGAGCTAGGAATACCGTGGCTGTAGTCTTGGTGTACTGGGCCTTATCACGGCCAGTCCCCATGCCAATCAGGACGTTTTGAAGGCCATCAGCACGAATGCCGCCTGCACTTGCATGCCCTAGATCAATTGCTTCGCCTTCCATAACGAACGCTAATGGCTATGTTGTATTGCTTCTAGTCTAATTCTTGGATACATTGGCCGCAGATGCTAGCCATTATGGACTGGTTAATGCCTCTCACTTTTGCTTTCACTCCCGACCAGCGGCAACGTGCTCGTGCCGAAGCCTTTCGCAGGCAGTCTCTCAATGAGCAGCAATGCAGAAAAAGCCGGAACAATGGTGGGGAAAAAGCGGAGAAAGGAGAACTTGCTCTTCGTTACCATTTGCTTGGTGCCGCAGGCGAAATGGCTGTAGCCGTAATGCTCGGAATGGAAGATAAGCTCTATCAAGAAACAGAAGCAAAACGCGGCTCTTTCGACCTTCCACCAAACATTGACATTAAAACTCGCTCTAAGCATTATTACGATTTAATAGTGCAGCTTGATGAAAGTCCAGATAAGATATTGGTGCTAGTTACAATTCAAAATCGCATTACGCTCATCCATGGTTGGATACAAGCTGCTGATGCCATGAAGGAACAATGGAAAAAGGATCCTGCAGGCGGACGCCTCGCATATTTCGTTCCTAAAACTGAACTACTTTCTCTGTCTCTGTTGAAATACAAGTGAACCTTACTTGCAGTCAATTCGCCAAACATGCTCTTGGCCTAGAACTCTATCCTTCTCAAGCTCGCATTCTTGATGAATTCTTTCAGCCAGGTAAGTCGCATGCAGTGTGGGCACTTGGACGAAGAAGCGGCAAAACATTGATGGCTGCCGTTGCATGCATCTATATGTGCTTCGTTCTAGAAGAAGAATACCGTCGAAAGGTGAGAAAAGGAGAACGATGGTATGTAGTGACGGTAGCCAACTCGCAAGACCAGGCTCGCATTGCCCTAAACAACATTCGTCAATTAATTATTGAAAGTCCCTTCGCTCAGGAAATCATCCGCGAAACTGCCGACATCATTGAACTAAGCAACAATTGCGTGTTCAAAGCTATTCCCACGTCTGGCCGTGCTGCTCGTGGTCTTGCTTGTGCTGGAGCAGTTTTTGACGAGCTTGCATTTGCCACTGAAGGCGATGCAAATAGTGGAGGCCGTGGCATTTATGACGCACTATCTCCTGCCATCGCTCAGTTTGGAGGCAAAGGGCGCATCCTCGAACTCTCTTCTCCATGGTTGACCGACGGTATTTTTTACCAGCATTTCAAAGAAGCATCATCAGGACGTTTTCCTTTTATGCAAGCAGTGAATCTCCCAACGTGGGAGATGAACCCAAATATTTCGCAAGAGTTTCTTGACACAGAAAGACAGCGTGATCCTGAAAAATTTAAAGTGGAATATGGGGCTCAATTCGCCTCCAATCTCTCGGCGCTAGTCAATAGCGATGTAATTGATGCCTGTATTGATGATCGCCGTGCAACACTTCCACCACGCCCTGAATTCCAGGGAGCTTACGTGCTTGCCCTTGACCCCGCCCGTGGTGGCGTTGGCCGTGACGACTACACTGCTTGTATTGTTCACTATGAAAACGGCACGCTAGTCGTAGATAAATTCCATTCCTTCGTTGCTGATTTTGAAATCAATGGAAGGATGGAAGTCAATATCAATGCAGTGGAAGATTGGATTAAGGAACAACATCGCCTGTATGTGTTTGACACGATTGTGATGGACCAGTTCAATAGTGCTGGCACCATTCAAAGCCTTGCCAGCGACCTGCCTATTACTGAGCTTACGTGGACAGTTAGTTCAAAGATGAAAGCTTTTAGCAAAATGCGAGAGCTTTTCAATGCGGGGCAAATCAATATTTATCGCCATGAAAAAGCTCTCATGCAACTCAAAAATCTCACTGTCATCTATAAACCAAGTGGACAATGGAGCGTAACTGGTGGCAAGGCTAGTGGCATTGATGACTTAGCTTTTGCAATGGCAGGTGCCATTCTTGCTGCAAGTAAAGACGACGACATTGGTTGGATCGAAAGCTTAATTTCCTAGTATGATTTTCAAACAATAGTTCTTCGATGATGTGACTTATTGCAAATTAACCATGCAGGAAACAAAGTTTCTAGTGGCATTGCTAGAAAACGCTCCGGCTAGCAGGCAAACTGCTCTCCAGCTTCTTGCTGCAGAACATCTATACATTCCTACATTGCTGCCAAAGCTAAAGGCTCATGCCAAACGCTTGAAAACAGAAGAGCAGCTTGAGCGCTCATGGGAAGCAGAGGCCACTGATGACGACTACATGCCAGACAATACAGGCGATGAAGGCTTAAGAGAATATGATGCCTGACCAGCGTTGTGTTATGATTTCAAAGCTTTCGCGAAGCACGCTGGCCAGCGTTTTAAAAGAACAGTATCGGGGGATACTGTTCGTTGCCAAAAAATGGAGCCAAGGCTATGAGCCAACTCATGGTTAAATGCTGTACAAAGGCGGATTGAAGCCCCGCCCTCAGCTCCTTGGCTACTTTTGCATTCTTTGCTACAGTAAGAATACGTTCGGCCCTAGGGCTGCATATCACTTGAGGATGGAACGGGCCTCAAGGTTATGGAGAACCACCATGAACCCTCTTGCTCTGATCAAGCAACAGCTTGAGAAAGCTGCTCGCCTTCGTGAAGCTCAACATGCTTCGCTTGTTTATCGCGGCGTTGCTTACGCGCCTAAGCCCCATTAGTTTTAATTCGTGTCTTGGTTTTAAAAAGACGGGGCCTTAAGGCCCCTTTTTTGTAGCCTGTGGGATACACTCCACATTGTTCCAATGGCGCCAGGCATTAGCGACAATGGCAATGTTTGTAATTAAATAAGAGACGAGGATAATTGTGCGAATGACGGCAACGGCATCAGCTTCGCGATCATGTCTTCCTGCTTTTTCGCCGAGGCTTAACGCCCATACCCTCCAAAGCTTTTTCACTTCCTGAAATAGTCTTTCACTGCTTCAAATGATACAGGAGCAAAGCCATTCCTTTCTAAACATGCGTTGAAATAGCGCTTATCCACTTTTCCATCCTCAGCAAGAATTTGATGACAATGCAAATGGCCATGCACATTGCCCGTATAGTGCCCTGAAAGGCACGATGGATGTACAGGAATATGCGTGAAAATTAGCCCGCCAAGAAATGTGCTATCACAAGGATGGAAGAATGCTCCCCTCACGTCTTCAAAATATGGCAAATAGTCTTTCAATGCGCCTTGGTCATGATTGCCGCGAATGAGAATCTTTCTTCCATTAAGCCGAGAAAGAAGCTTTAACGATGCACGAGGAATAACTACGTCACCAAGATGATAAACAGTGTCACGTTTGCGTACTTTCGCATTCCATCGTTCAACAATTGTTTCGTCCATTTCTTCACACGATGCAAACGGACGTAATGGTTCACCATCAGGACGCACGAAATCAATCATCTTTGCATGACCGAAGTGAGTATCTGACGTGACGAAAGCACTCATTATTTCTTGCTCCGCGCATGCTCAAGGTAGGCGCTTAATTTGCAGCCCGTTACTTGCCCGTCTTTTCCAATATTGACGACGTAAGAATCTTCTCCTTGCACCTTCACTGCTTCTTCTATTGCCGCCACTCCCATTGCAATGATGGTGCCAGTGCTGACATTTAGCCTTCTTGCTAAATATTTGAGAACTGTTTGTAAATCTTCACCAATGCCATACGTGGCCGCACGAGGCGATGGTTTAAACATTAATCGCACTCCTTGACTATTTGAGGGCGAGAGTCTATGTTCTCCATCTTTTTGATAGCTTCAATGGATTCTTCTGCGTTTTCCAAAGAAAGCCAACTTGAAGAAATGGTGTGCCACCACCAAAACGTTCGCTCTTGAACGTCATAAACAGTGGTAAGGGGCAGAATTTCACTGGGCCGCCGAAGAATGCGAAACCGTGCCATGGTTCAATGGAAAGGCGGATTCATCATAGGACATCCCTGGGAATTGAACCCAGTACTCTAGGCTCCATGGCCTAGCGTGTTCCGTACACCAAGATGCAAGGCCCCTCCTGTTTGTGCGTCATCCCTAAAAACCATTTTCCCGACGTCAGGAAAATGGTCCCCGTCTGGGAGCTAAGCATGGAGGGGGGGGTGATGGAGCAAGCGTGACTGGCCTACCGACAATCGGGCTGTGAGTTAACCAGGCGTATCCAAACAGAGGCTTGCCCTCTATCAAAACGCAAATCAAGGACGTTCGACGAATTGCCAAACCAGAATCGACGCAGTGCCCATTCCCCTTGATTGCTCCTTGCCGACAGAGCAGCAAGGATGGTAGCCCGATGCAAGGCAGAGCGGGAACTCGACAAGCATAGCAAAAGGCGCCCCGAAAAGGCGCCTTGCATTCAAAATGTATCAAGCGTTACCATAATTTGGAAGATTTAGCGCATTCGTTTCAAAGAACGCTGGTACGGACGATGCCCTCGTCGCATTCAGCTCGGGAGCTTTGCCGCTGTAGAACAAGCTGTCACTTTGACGAAGCCAAAAATCTTTGTCCAAATACTTATTGGACGAGCTGCCAAGCTTGTCATAAATCCACAATGCAGTCATTTTGCGCAGCTTGTTCAAGCTCTCGCCATACTTTTCATTTGCTTCTTCACAAATTTTCGTATGGCAATATGCGTGACAGATCTCATCACGACTTATATCCGTCGCGACAGTGCGAAGTCCCTTGTCTCCATTGAAACGGAAAAAAGGCAAAATCGTAAAGAACAAGCTGCGCTCAAGCGTGGCCACTTTTGCAATGGGATGGGCGGGGTGATCGTACCAAGCTTGACGAATACGCAGGGCTTCCGCCTCGGCTTTTTCATCTACGCCATGAGCAGCAGCCACATAGTTCAACGCAAGATCGTGTTTCTCTTCATCCAAAATATTGCTTTCAATGCTTTCGACAAGACCTGGGGAATCAGGCAGGTCCCGCTTTAGCCCCTCGAAGAGCATATCCTTAACGGGAAGCTCAAGATGACGAATGGCAAGAGCCCGAAAAATGGTTTCCTCAGAGCCAGGAACAAACTCACCTTTAGTTACGGCCATTGCCTGCCAAGGACGCTTTTTAGCCACTGCAGAGAAATAATCAAGAACCGCCATGATTTGCTATTTGCGAATGGAAAATGAGACAGCAAAGGGCAGCATTTGCTGCCCTCAATTAAACAAAAAGAAGAGGACTATTCAGCGCAACTGCTGCAAAATCCTGTTTCCATAGAGCAAGCTTGTGGCTCGCTTTCTAGCCCGAAGAAATCGGTCAGACTCTCCCCTAATTCTACTCCAACATCATCCTTTGCTTGAGTGCCAGCTTGCACTTGAAGAGCGTAATACAAAGAAATTTGCGGGCTTTGCAACCAGTCGCGAAGGAATACCTCGTCACAAGCAACAAGATCAGACCACCAGTTCATGGAATAAGCATGAAGAAGACCAGTGCTCCCCATCAGGCGCATAATGCCATCGGCCACTTTCCTGAAAGTCTCCCAGCCAGCTTCCTCGGCAATTTCCACTGGTCCATATTCAAAGCGCTCCACGCCCATGGTTTCACTATCCCTATCAACAATACGATCAATGGGGGGAGCGATTTCTGGCGCAGTGGTGAAGCCGCGAGTGTCAAGGTAACGGTAGGAGCATGAAGCAGTAGGAGCAATGGTAAAAGCCCGCTCCATTCCATTCTCACGCGCCACCTCGGCGGCAGAGCGAAGACCTTTGTCAAAAGCGTAGACGGCTTTTCCGGCCACGGTATCCTTCCAATGGTGAGCCCAAGGATGGGGATCATCCATTAAATAAGCTTCAATGGCATCGCCAAATTCTTTATAGCTAATTCCATGGATGGAAAGA
>Ga0208645_1002086_pt1 | contig 16360 bp, 17 predicted proteins | sample VirMetDEL_Sep_01_FD_184519 | JGI IMG/M metagenome (GOLD analysis project Ga0208645, IMG submission 184519) | Aqueous microbial communities from the Delaware River and Bay under freshwater to marine salinity gradient to study organic matter... | ecosystem: Environmental > Aquatic > Marine >... | reverse complement strand
ATGCTTAAAGTATTGAACTCAAGTGATTTTGATAATGTGCCTGCACAAATTAAAAGATGGAATAAAGCTGGTGGCAAAGTGCTTGAAGGACTTATAAGACGTAGAGAAGCAGAAGCCTTACTATTTGAAGGCAAGGAATGGCACGAGGTTTAATATGCCGTTAAGTAAATTACAATTTACCCCAGGAATCAACAAAGAGATGACTGATCTTATGGACAAAGGCGGCTGGGCTGACGGTAATTTAGTTAGATTTAGAAAAGGATTACCAGAAAAAATAGGAGGTTGGCAAAAATCAAACAACAGCTCTTACTTAGGAACAGGCAGAGCATTGTTAGCATGGGTTGATTTAGAGTATACAAAATATTTAGGACTAGGAACTACTTGGAAATATTATGTTAATAGTGGATCAGACTATTCTGATATAACTCCAATTAGAGCTACAACAACCAATGGCATTACTTTTGCAGCAACAAATGGTAGTGCTACTATAACTGCAACTGACAATGATCATGGAGCTGTAGTAAATGATTTTGTAACTATTAGTGGTGCAGTAAGTCTTGGCGGTAACATAACAGCAACAGTTTTAAATAAAGAGTATCAAATAACTTCTATACCAAGTGCAGATACATTTACTTTTACAGCAACAGCTACAGCAAATGGAAGTGATACAGGTAATGGCGGATCAGGAGCTGATGCAGCCTATCAAATAAATGTAGGATTAGATGTGTATGTACCATCAACAGGTTGGGGTGCAGGTACATGGGGTGCGGGTGGTTGGGGATCAACAAACGCACTATCAGAAACAGGACAGCTAAGGCTTTGGTCACACGATGCTTTTGGTGAAGATTTAATTATTAATCCAAGAGCAGGTAATATCTATTACTGGGATGATTCTGGTGGTGAAGATAATAGAGCTGTAGCTATTAGCACTTTAAGTGGTGCTAATCTTGCACCAACAAAAGGTTTACAAGTTATAGTAAGTGACATTGATAGACATGTTATTGTACTAGGTGCTGATCCTATTGTTGGTAGTTCTAGGTCTGGTTCTATAGATCCTTTACTTATAGCTTTCTCAGATCAAGAAAGTGTTACAAATTGGGAACCAACAGCTACCAATACAGCTGGATCATTAAGGCTATCATCTGGATCACAGATAGTTGGCGGATTAAGATCAAGACAAGAGATACTTATTTGGACTGATACTTCTTTGTATAGTATGCAATTTATTGGTGCTCCGTTTACTTTTGGATTAAACCTAGTTAATGAAAATGTAGGTCTTATATCTCCTAGTGGCATGATTAATGCACCTGATGGTGTCTATTGGATGGCTAGAGATGGCTTCTATACTTACTCAGGATCAGTTAAAAGATTAGTTTGTAGCGTATTAAATTATGTATTAGATGATATTAATACTACTCAATCATTTAAAACATTAGCTTTTACTAACAGAGAATTTAATGAGGTTGGTTGGTTCTATTGTTCTTCTTCTTCTGAAGAGATAGATAGGTATGTAACTTATAACTACTTAGAAGGTGCATGGAGCATAGGCAATCTATCAAGAACAGCATGGATAGATGATGGTGTATTTGAAAAGCCTAGAGCTACAGGTAAAGACAGCGATGGTGATGGCTATGTATATATACATGAAAGCACTGATGATGATGACGGATCACCTATGGATAATGTTTTCATAGAGTCTGGTGATATAGATATAGAAGAAGGTAATCAACTGGGTTTTGTTAGCAGAATTATTCCAGATGTTAAGTTTTTTGGCACAGCACCTACAGATGGACAGATTAATTTTGTATTAAAAACTCGTAACTTTCCTGGAGAAAGCTTAACAACTAATTCAACTAACAATATTACAAGCACTACTCAACAAGCGTTTACACGTGCTAGAGGCAGACAGCTTGTTCTTAGAGTTGAATCAGATGATGATGCGGCAACAGGATCAAGAACTGGTTTTAAATGGAGACTAGGTGCAAACAGGATTGATATTAGAACTGACGGCAGAAGATAATGGCCAAGCTTCTTGCAAGTAGATTACCTCAAGCAAGTGGTGAGGTTGATGCTAATGTATTCAACAGATTAATAAGAATCCTTGAGTTAAACCTAGGAACATTCGATCCTAGCTCAACACCACAGTTTAATGATTCTCAAATTTCTACTTTAGCTTTTAACGTAGGTGATGTAATATGGAATACATCTATTGGTGTTTTACAAGTATATATAGGCAACCAATGGGTACAGTTACACACTCCGAAGAATCCACAAGGCTTCGAGACAACTGCATCACTAGGATCTGTTTCTGTTAAGACAGATGGAAACATATCAATTAATGTAACAACCTCATAAGAGATGATACATAGAAAAAATGGTACACTTAAAACAATATTGTATATAATTTAGTTATGAAGAAATCACACAAGAAAATTTTAAAAACATTAGGTGGAATAGCATTATTAAAAAAATTACTTCCTGGACTTAGAGATGATAAAGATTTTGATGTTTCAAGTTACATGGATGGCGGCATAGTTAATTTTTTTACTGGCGGTAGTGTTGGTGGAGGTACTGGTGGAGGTACTGGTGGAGGTATGGATTTTGGAAAAATTGCTAGTGCTTTAGGTGGTTTAAGTGGAGGAGATGAAGAAAATAAAGTCATGCAAGGTTTTTCTATAGGTTCATCTGACATAAATACTCCAGATATAAAACCTGGTAATCCTGAAGCTGTTGATGATGCTCAAAAAGATTTTAATAAATTTCAACAAAGTTTAGAAAGAGATACTTCTGTTCAGCTTGCTGATGGTGGTATAGCTGGTTTTGCAAATGGTGGAATTTTGGATATAGATTTTGAAGATGATATTTTTGAAGACAAAGATTCTTTTGGTTTATCAAAATCTGTAGCACCTGAATATGATGCTACAACTGGAAAATATGTATTGAATGGTAAAGAATATGACTCTATTTCAGATGCTGCAAACGATACAGAAAATATTAATGAAGCTATTAGAAAAACAAAAGCAGAAGAAATGGCTAATAGATTTGAGCAAGCACAAAGTTTTATGCCAGAACCCTATGGTCAGACTGAAGGTCAAATGATCAAAGGAACAGGAGCATCAAAGGTTGACATACAAAGATTTAGAAGAGGTGGCATGGCTGATGAAAGAAAATTTGAACGTGAAAGAGAGTTTAATTTTGATGATTATATGTTTGATGATTTTGATTTTAGTGATATAGACTTTGGTAACTTTGGTGGAATTATAAACCTACCAGGTGGAGGTGGAGGATATAGCTATACACCACCAACAGAAGAAGAGATTGCAGAACAAAAAGCTAAACAAGCAGCAGCTAGATTAGCAAAAGGTTATGGAGGATCAGGTGCACCAGGTCGTAGTAGTTATGGCTTTCAAACTCCTGGAGCATCTATATCTATTGATGCTAGAGATGAAACACCAGATGCTTACAGATTCTACCCTAGTGAAGTATCAAAACTTTATTCACAAATGAAAGGCACATCTTTTTCACCATTAGTGGCACCTCCTAAAGAAGCTACTTATGTAGATGATCTACAACCAAGAAGAATAGCCAGTCAGTTATATGCAGCTGACGGTAAATTTGTAGATAGAAGCGAATTAATTACAGGCCCAGGTGGAGAGCGTGGCGACAAGATACCAGCCATGTTAAGTGATGGTGAGTTTGTTGTTAATGCTGAAGCAGTTAGAGGTATGGGTGTGGCAGCAGGTGCTAACCCACAAGACGAATACGAACAACGCCTAGAAGGTGCACGTCAAATGTATGCTCTACAAAAAGAAGGCGAACAAATGATGAGGAAATACAGATAATGGGAATATTTAGTAGCAAAACTAAACAAGGGCCAGAAGCAGATGTAATAACAACTCCAGAAACAGGTTATTCTTTTATATCTCCTTACATGGAGGACTACTCAAGAAGACTTCTTGCTTCCTACTTTGGCTCTCCTGGTGAATACGAAGGACTAATATCTCGAGCTAGAGATATACCCATAGAACAAACAGCAGGTCTTACACCATTACAAATACAAGCACGTCAAGCAGCAGGTGGTTTAGGAGAATTTAAACCTTATATAGAAGATGCTGGTAGATTATACGGCAGACAAGAAGATGCACTAGATCAAGCCATGGGCTTTGTGCCACAGGCTCAAGCTGGTATTGAAGAAGGTATGGGCTTTCAAAGAGAAGGATCTGATTTAGCAAGAGGTGCTGGAAGATTCTCAGATGCAGCAGAAAGGATGATAGGTACAGGAGCTGATACTGTAGCAGGTGGTATAGGTGCATTACAAAGAGCAGAACAAAGTGCAATGGGTGCTACTAAAATGTTTGATCCTAGTAGCTCATCTGCTTTTTATAATCCATACGAAGATCAAGTAGTACAACAAACATTAGAAGATATAAACAGACAATCAGCAAAACAAGACATAGGGCTACGTGATAGAGCTGTATCCGCTGGTGCCTTTGGTGGATCAAGAGGTAGGATAACTCAAGAAGAATTAGCAAGACAAACAGGAAGAGGGGCCGCTGAAGCAGTTGGTGCTCTTAGAAGTCAAGGATTTGGCAGAGCTCAAGATGCTGCAAGACAATCCTTTGAATCACAACAAGGTAGACAAGCTGGATTAGGTCAAATGCAAGCAAGTTTAGGCGGACAACAAGCAGCTATAGGTGGTCAGCAGGCCGCACTAGGTAGTCAGATGGCTGGTCTAGGTCAACAACAAGTACAAAGAGGACAAGCCCTAGGTGGTTTTGGTTCTAGCCTTATGCAAGGTGGACAACAACTAGGTGGCTTAGGTCAATTAGCTAGTGGTATGGGACAACAGTTTGGTCAGATAGGTCAAGGCATTGCAGGTCTAGGACAAAAAGGACAAGGAATGTTAGGAAACCAAATCAATATGTTGAATCAACTCGGTCAACAAGGTCAAGCAACTCAACAAGCTGCACTATCAAGACAGTTCCAAGGAGCACAGCAACTTGCGAACGAGCCAATGCAAAGACTACAACAAGGTCAAGCATTACTTGCTGGATCACCAATGGGAGGACTCTCTGGTGGTACTGGTACAAGTGCTTATCAACGTGGATCTTATCAAGAGCCAAGTAGTGCATCAAAAGCATTAGGTGCGGCAGGAACCATAGCTTCTTTATTTGCTATATCTGATGTTGAATTAAAAACTAACATTAAAAAGATTGGTGAAGTTGAACCTAACATTGGTTGGTACACATGGGATTGGAATGATAAAGCCATGGAGCTTGGAGCAGAATCAGAACCAACGGAAGGTGTTTTAGCTCAAGAAGTATTAGAAGTTAAACCAGATGCAGTAGTAGTTAAAGATGGTTATTATGCTGTTGATTACTCCAAGGTTCTTTCATGAACAGAGGAATAATGTCAGGCATGGCTCCTGTAAGATTAAAAGACGGTGGCTTTCCTGATCTAACAGGTGATGGCAAAGTAACTCAAAAAGATATTCTTAGAGGACGTGGCATAGAAGGATTTGCTGAGGGTGGAGAAGCAGGGACAAAATATTTCGGTAGAGATGGTTTAATTTTTGATCCATATAATCCCTTAGATTATGCGATGGCAATTCCAGGTTTGGGATTAGCTGGTGCTGGAATAAAAGCATTAAGCACAGGAAATAAAATGAGAAAAGCTGCTAACGCAGCATCTAAACTTTCTAATCCAGTAACAAATACAGCAGCTGGAGGAGCTCTTGCTTATACCATTGGAGATGCAATCAAAGAAGGCTTGAGCGAAGATTACACTAATCCTAGTGTGGCTTATATTGATGAAGATTCTGGAAATTATTTTTATTATGATCCAGTAGATGAAGAGTATTATTTATTTGAAGATAACGAAGTGCCTGAAGGCTATACGTTGGAGCAATAATTATGGCATTAAAAAAGAAAGCAATACAAGGAATAGCATCTTTAATTAAAAAAGTTAAGCCTAAACCCAAACCTAAGCCCAAACCTAGTACAGCTATTACTAAAACTAAACCAGCATCTCCTAAAGTTATTCCATCAGAAATGGTTGCTCCTTTTGTTGGCAGTGGAAAAGTAATTCAATCAACCTTAAGAAGTATTGGTAAAAATCCAGGTAGACCAGAGGGAAGTGCAGTAACAGGTGCAATTAGAGCGGCTGGTTACGGTGGAGTTCCAGCGGCAGGTTTATATATGGGACTAACAGGCGATGATGAAAAAACTAAAGTTTCACCTCCTATTGAAAAAGTATCAGGACTTAAAGAAGTTAATGATTCAGACGCACTAAAAGATATTCTTAAACAAAAAACCATGGAGATTGCAATGGAAGCAGGAAGAGAATCACCTGTATTCCTTGATTATGTAAAAGCTTTTCCATCAAGCTATATGGAAAAAGTTAGTAGAGATCCTGAGTTTGCAAAACAAATGATGGCAGGATTCTTAGCTATGATGCAACCAAGCGAAGGCTTTGTTCCAAGGAATGCTATCTCTGACTTTGGTCAAGCTGCTATGGAAGAGGGTGCAAGACAAGAAGATGCAATGACAGATCAAGAACAGTTACTAGCAATGAGTGATGAAGATATTAAAAAGTTACAAAAAATTCAAGCTGGTGCTTCCCCAATAGATCAAACAGCAATAGCTGGAGCAGCTGCTTTATTAGCTCAATTTAGAAAAGAACTAACAAACAAGAAAGATGGAAAGCTAACTGATCTTAATGGAAATGAAATAAATTTAATTAGTTTCTTAGCAATGTTTCAACAAACTGGCGGAGACATAACACAATTAGCTGAGATGATTGTAGCTGGAGAATAACAGTGCCTTTAGTGGTTCTTGAGGATGGAAGAAAATTATTTGTAGATAGTAATGATCCTAAAGAAATAGAAAAAGCAAAACAAAAATCAATGAAAAGAAAAAGAACTGGATCATCTGGTTCTTTAGCAGGAGACATAGGTAGAGGAATAGCAGCAGGTGTTGTTTCTATACCTCAAGGCCTTGCTACCATACCGACAACTGGTATTGATCTTCTATTTAATACAGAAGTAACTGACAATGTAAACGAATTTTTTGAAGGTATTAAACCTGAAGTAGAAGGCACTGCTGGTAAAACAGCACAAATGATTGCTCAGTTTGGTATACCTGGTCTTGGCACAGCAAGTGCTCTATCTAAATTAAGTAAAGCAAAACAACTAGGAGCTATAGGTGCAGTCGATGCTGCTGTAGCTACAGATGATGTTGATACTTTTGCTGACATGATCTTTGATAAAGAAAGTGACGAAGAAAGAATTAAGAATCTTGCAGGCAGAGATGCCGCAGCTGCAAGACTAAAAGAAAGAATGCAAGTATTCGCTGAGACAGCATCATTTGTTTATGCTGCACCCAAGGTTGTGGGAGGAACTCTTAAAACAGCTGGTGTTGGATTAGATCTAATTGCACCTTACATGAGTGCATTAGCTAAAAAAGTTAGCCCAAATGAAGCTCTTGCTTCTGCAACCAAAGCAGATAAAAGTTTATTTGATTACTTAAGAAAAAACTTTAGTTACGGTGGAACTTTTGAACAAACTACAAAAAATAATAAATTAATATCAGATGTATTTCAAACACAAAAAGCTTACGCATCTAATCTTGGATTAGAGATAGCTGATGCTGGAGATAAGATAAGAAGAACAATGGAAGATGCTGTTACCAATGGTGGTAAATTAAATGATAAAGACTCTTTAGAATTAGTTAAATCTATATCAACTTATAGAGCACCTTTGCTTGCTGTTGAAAGACAGTTTCCTTCTTTAGCTGACGATGCAAAAAGAATTAAAGCAAAAGAACTTCAAGACGAAGCTTTAAAAAAGATTAAAAGTTTTGAAGGATCAGGAAACAAAATAGATTACGAGGCTCTAGGAATAGATCCTAATAATACAATATCTTCTATAGTTCAAAACAATAAAACAATATTTGAATTAGAACAAAAACTATTATTTGATTTAGTTTCTGATAGACCTACTGTTGCAGGTTTAACTTTAGATCAAAATTTTAAAGATGCGTTACTTAAAAACAGAGGTTTGTATGGAACAACTCTTTACAGAGCCATAAATGATTCTGGTTTTGAGCCATCTAAAGAAGTATACGATGCAGCCATTGATAAAATTAAAACAGTAGCAGGACTTGAGGGTGATCCTCTTGGAACATCTAAAGCAATACAAATTTTTGATGATATAAGAAATCCTAAAAACTCTTTAAACCCTCACGAAACTCCAGAGCTTTTAGTAAACAATATAAAAGGTGGCTTACTAAAAGGAAAAACATTAAAAAACTTACCTGAAGTTAGGGAAGCTTTAGGTGAGATAACTCCCCTTACATACAAAGAAGGATCTGAGTGGAGAAAAGCTTTAGTAGATGAGACTTTTGCAGCTACTTCTACTATATCTAAAATTGCTACTTCAGTAGGAAATATAAAAGTTTATGATGATATAAGATTAATTAATGATAATGCAAAACAATTAGGAACCACATCTTTTTTAAAGACTCCTGATCAATTAACAGCTGAAGGAATAAATGTATTAAAAGCTCCTGAAATAAATCCAAAGACAGGAAAACAAATTGCTCCTAAAAAAGATCCAAAGACAGGAAAAGAAATTCCTTCACTAAGAGATGAAGTTACAATAGACGGCGTTGATTATGTAAAATTTAATGACAAGCAAGGTGCTTTACAAGATACCTATGCACCAAAAGTTTTTGTTGATGCTGTTACAGGATCATCAAAAGATTTTATGAATACTATGCCTAACATTTTAAAAAATGTTTACAAGGGTTTGTTAGGTTTAAAAACAGTAGGACAATATAACAAAACCTTGTTATCTGTTGGTGCTCATATAAGAAACAATACAAGTGTCCCATTATTTGCTGCTATGAATGGAAACCTTGGGCCTTCTGCTGAGTTTACAAAAACTTTTCAAAAGTCTTTTGCTGGTGTTTTTGATCCAAGGCAAAAAACAAAATACAACAAAGATATTAAAGAAGGAAGAGAGTACGGTATTGTTGTAGGAAGAGGTACGCAGTTAGAAGAAATAGCTGACTTAGCTTCTTATGCTATAGAAGATGTTGCTTTGATGAAAAAATTACAATCAAACGGTCTTACAAATAAATTACAGAAAGCATTAAAACCTGTTGAAAGAATTTATACAGGATCAGATAACGCGGCTAGGTGGATTAATTGGAATGGCGAACAAGCAAAACTTACAAAGGTTATAGCTGACTCTACTGATGATGCCTTTATTCCTGTCAATGCTGCTAAGAATTTTTCTAATACTGATATTCAAAAACTTATTAGACAAGATGGTACTATCAATGTTGGTGAATTAAAATCTGTTAGCGATGATGCTTTAGATAAATTTATTAAAGCAGAGTCTGCTGACATAGCTTTGAATGTAACTCCCACTTACTCAAGAGTTCCTGAGATAGTAAAACAATTAAAATTTATACCAGTCATAGGTAACTTTACAGCTTTCCCTGCTGAGATAGTAAGAAATACTGGCAACACTATATCAAGAGGTATTAAAGAACTAGCAAGTAACAATGCAGAATTACAAAAAGTAGGAATGAGAAGACTAACGTCTGGACTAACTACTACTGTTGGAGTTCCAGCAGGTTTAACCGCAGCAGGTCTAGCCCTAACTGGTTCAAGTCAAGAACAGATAGACGCATATAAAAGATCTTTTGCTGCACCTTGGGAAAAGACTGCGACTATGATTCCAACCAGCACTGATGCACAAGGAAATATTACAGGATTTATTAATTACAGTTACACCAATCCCTATGATTATTTGCAAAGACCATTTAGAGCTGTATTAAATGCAGTTGCTACTGGCAATAGAAACGAAGCTAGTCTACTAAGCATAGCAAGTAATGCAACAATAGATTCAGTAGGAGAAATGGCAAATCCTTTTTTATCTACAAGTATAGGTGCTAACGCCTTGCTTGAAGCACAATCTGGTCAAACATCAACAGGTAAAATTATTTATAACGAATCAGATTTATTAGGTGATAAGGGTTTAAAATCAATGATTCACGTTTTTAATTCTATAGCACCTACAGCACTGCCTTTTTCAGTACAAGTTGATGCAGAAGGAACACAGATAGTTCCTAAAGATTTTGTAACAGCTGCAGCCTCTGTCTTTACAGGAGAAGAAGATTTAATTAGTCCAAAAGGAAAACCTATTGATGTAGCAGAGACAATGGTACAAGCTTTCTCTGGTATTAAAGTTGTTAAACCACAGCTAGAAAGATCTCTGTATTACAAAGCAGCAGAGTCTAAGAGAGCTATAAGAGAAACAACTAATGAATTTAATAGATTGCTTAGATCAAATAACAGAAGAGATGCAGAAAGTTTTGTTAAAGGTTACATCAATACAAACAAAGACAGATACAATTCTTTAAGAACTCTTTACACAGCTATAGAAGATGCAAGAACATTGGGAGTTCCTGATTATGCTATTAGCGAACAGTTAAAGATTGCTAAGGTAGCTAACAGAGACTTGGTTATGCTAGGTATATTTAAACCTAGTGAAGTTAATCAAGATGTACTTAACTTTGCTTTACAAGGAACAGATATTAAAGCACCTCAAGAAGTACCTATTGGAGACTTGGCTTCTGCTTCAATAGATTTAACTGGACAATCTTTACAAGGACAGTTTGAAGCACCTAATCTTGCTCAACCTAGCAGAGCATCTCAGTTATTAAGAGAAGAAGAAGAAAAGAAAATACTAGGAATCTAACTTGTATAACAAATACGGAGCAAAGAAAGTAAGACTCGATGGCTATACTTTTGATAGCAAACTTGAGGCAGCTCGATACAATCATCTTAAAGAACTAGAAGATCAAGGCCTAATCTCTGACATAGAAGTACACCCACCCTTCCCATGCTTTGTTAATGAGAAGAAGGTATGTCTTTACAAGGCTGACTTTAAATATAAGAACATCAATGGCGATGAGATCATAGAAGATACCAAGGGTATAGAGACACCTATGTTTAGATTAAAGAAGAAACTTGTTGAAGCTCTGTATCCAGGCGTAGAAATTATAGTAATAAAAAAAGCTAAAGCTTAGAAAGGCACGCCTGTTTCAACCCAAGGTCTGATACTCTTGATCGTACCATTCATTAATCTCTTAGCAGAAGCACACTGTTCTAGTAATTCTTTTGGAAAGCCACTGTTGATTACTTCTATCAGCTCCTCACTAGAGTAAAGGTTGTCGCCAGTAGATTCTTTCTGACTAGCTACGTTAATAAACTTAAACCCATCTTTCTCATACATAACAAAGTTATCATCCTCTTCAATCATGGTTGCTGGTATTAGCTCTGGTATATAGTTATGTCTTGGACATCCCTTGGTCTGTCTATCCTCGCTGATCCCTTTGTCATGTTGAGAGCAATGCCAATACCCTCCACCCTTGTTAATATCAACACTAGCAAAGCGACATGATCTGCAATGAACTTTCTCAGGTAAAGATCTGCCAAGGTATGCGGCCCTTTCTTTAGCAGACATAAAGCTACGTATTCTGTAGTCAGTCTCGGGTATGTTGTTGTCAGGTGGCGTATTAGTTTTCAATACATGCTCTGCTTTTTCCATAAGCATTTCAAACTTTAAGTAATCAAAGTCAATAACTTCTGTATACAAAGCTGAATTGTTTTTGTTGTAAACGATAGCTATGCAATGATCCATTTTAAAAAGTCCCATGTACAAATGAATCTGTGCGTCATACTCTTCTGACCAAGCACAATAACTACCTAGCTTTTCTAAGTTTTTAAAACGATTGTCGTTAGCTGTTTTAAACTCTAACAGATAAGGTATGTTTTCTTTCAAGCCTGGTAGGTTTCTAGCGACACCATCTATGTGTCCTTTGACATGCCCTCCAAGAGCCTCTGTTTTAAATTGCTTACCATCCTTTTGAACATCATAGATAATGGCTCCTGGTATCTTACGTAGCTTCTCAATCAAATGATCTTCTACTACATTGCCTAGGTCTAAAAGTCTAAGAACTCTTGGCTCCCATTCATCGGGCATGAGCCAGCGGTATCGCATCCAAAGGAGCCTTTGATTTGGATTGCCGATACCACTGATACCCAAATAAAACCTTTGGTGTCTCTCAGTATTTGTTTCTACTTCATCAAGAAGATGATTGATTGTCATAGTAATATCTCCTCGTTTTGTTTTGTTCTGATCCCTATAACATTCTCATACTTGCCCTGCTTTTGTAAGACAATCTCTGCTATGTTCTCAAAGGCACCACTATTAATTAATTCAGCAGCCATCCATGGTTGCTTGGGCGATCCCCACTTCTCTGCTATCTTCTTCCACTTACGTACTGCCATGTGGTGTGCTTTGGGATGTCCAAACATCAACGGCATTTTCTTAGGGAAAAATTCATTCTTAACTGTAAAGATTACTTGACAATACTCACTGCCATTCTGTGATTTGGTTACTGTTGCATAGATGTCAGTGACAGGTTTGTATCTAGGCTTGGCCTTCTCTCTCTCATCAGACAAGACAGCTTGTCTCTCTGCCTTAGTTCTCTTAGCAACTTCTTTTTCTTTCTTAGTCTGTAGTTCTTCAAACTTTTTAGATCCTTCAAACTCTTGACCACACTCAATACATTTCTTGGCTGAGGGTAAGTTAATTGCACTACAGTTAGAACATATCTTAGGATGGTATCTAGCTGGAGCTGACTGATCAGGTTGTATCTCATCAAGACAACCATGCCTAGCTACATTTTCTCCATAGTCTAGTAGTAGGCAGTTGTCTTTCTCCTCGTGCAGTCTCATCCCCCTTCCGCACATTTGAACAAACAAGCCAACGCTTTGTGTTGGTCTAAGTAATGCTACGCAGTCAGCTCTTGGAGCATCCCAACCTTCAGTCAGCACACCCACATTACATATAGCATGTATAGATCCAGCGTTGAATCTTTTTAATACATCTTCTCTTTTATCTTTTGGTGTCTCACCTGTAACGCATTCAGCTTCGATCCCATAGGTCTTCAAGCATTGAGTCATTTTCTCTGCATGTAATACTGATACACAAAAGAATACTGTAGCTGTTCTACCTTTGGTATAAGCGTTATCAATCCAGTCGTTAATAACCTGTAAGATCGTATCATCGACCATAGCTATTTTTTCTAGTTCGCTTTCCTTAAAGTCTCCATTCTTAAACTTTAATGCAACAGCTCCTGCATCAATGATGGCATCCTCATTCACAGCATAGGCTGATAACCTACACAAAAATCCATTACGGATCAGCTCAGGTATTGATACTGAATAAGCTAGTCCTTTAAAGAAATGATCTTTACGATTGCCATAGATATAACCCTGTCCCATACGATATGGTGTAGCAGTACAGCCCATAACCTTCATAGGATTCCTGTCTGATAGGGTTGTTATAATCTTCTTGTATCTAGTATGAGAGCTTGGCGGTACGTTATGTGCTTCATCTATGATCATGTAATCAAAGCTACCGACAGCATCTAATCTCTTGGGTGATGCTAGGGTATCTCTACTTGCTATAAGGATCTGTGAATCTATCTCAAAGCGTTTCATCCCTGCTGCCAATACACCCACTGGAGCATCGGGCCATACAGTTTTAAGTTTAGTCTCTGCTTGTTCTACTAATTCTTTTCTATGAGCCATAACCAAGAACCTGGCTGTAGGATCTTTGGCTAGTATCTCTTTAATAAAATGAGAAAAGATAATGGTTTTACCAGCAGCCGTTGGCAGTACGATCAAAGCATGATCCTCTGCTGGACGATTGGCAAACCAGTGGTGTAGAGAATCTATTGCATCCCTTTGGTAGTATCTAAGTTTCAATGTAGTATTTTTATTTCTTCTACGGGATCTTCTGATCCTGGTTTTTCAAATCCTAGTATGTCCATGTGATCTTGTACCATACTTAGTATTAACTCTAAGGCTTCTTTTTGTGTGAAAGAAAACTTAAAGGTAAGATCAACAGCAAATCTTGTTAGTGTAATGATTGCTGATCGTGAGTCTAATTCTTTCATTGACCAACCATCAACACATTGCTGCACGTCATCAATAACTGTGTCGCAAGTTTTACTGTCTAAATATTCTATAAATTTTTCTTTGTCTGTCATCTTTAGTATCCACGTTTAATAATGTTAGTTTAGCTTCCTTTACTACAGTATCTAACCCAGAGGGTAGGCTGTCAAAGTTTTGATCTAAAGAATCTAATAGTGATGTCATTGATTCTACTAAAGCATTCGCTTCTCTTTTATCTATTGCCATTATTTTATTCTCCATAGTCGATATGAATTATCTTCTATTTTTCTTGTAAGAACTTTTATTCCAGCCTCACTTGCTCTAGCTCTTAATCTATTGCATTTATTTAGATTACATACAACTGAGTCTCCAACCTCCATACTTTTTAATAACGAAATTACTGTCTGAGGTATGGGAACATCTTTTTCTATTTTTAAATCCATATATTTCTCCAAAAATACATTAGGGTATACAATAACCCTAGGTGCGAGGAGTAGTCTTGGTATTAAGACTACTCACTCGAGTTATTTATTTACTCTCTCCTGTAAATAAATTATTTGTCCCAATCGAAATCATCGTCAGCTGACTTTGATTCTTCTTTAGGACTTTGCGAAGGAACTGACTTACTGCTTGTCTCAACTGCAAGAAACTTAGCAATCTTGTTCTTGTCGTCCCACTTCGTTCCGTCTCCCTTATCTCTACCAACTTCAACACTGACCTTGGCTTTGAAAGGAATGTTTAACATGCTCTCTAACTGTTCAAGACCAAAGGCATCAACATCAGCTTCCATGCCCATGGATCTTCTCCAGTCTCTTATTCTGCTGATAGATACGTTTAACCCAGCTCCTTCGAGCATGAATGTTTCCCATATCTTACGACCTGAATGAGAAGGGCCTGTCACATCAAAGGTAATTGATAAGTATCTATCACCCTTAGCACTAGTTTTATTCTCCCATCCAGTAGCTACAAATTCGTAGTCACCGACTGGCATTAGATCAAACGATCCACCTGTATCCTCGACATCAGTCAAGTTTAAATTAAAATCATCAGACATATTATTCTCCTTTTTTAGATTTTAAAGATTCTTTAAATGCAGACATGAACGCTGTCCAATCAAGATCCAAGGGAGCATTCCCTAAATCAACTCGACTCTTGGCATCAAATGCTGCGGTGTATTTATGAAACAACTTACGCTTGCCGTATGACACAGCCCTGGTTGTTTCCTTAAAACCCTGTCCGCTAGTACGAGTTGATACCTCGTAGTTTGCAAACAGGTTGAAGTCTACCCACTCACGTATCATCGCTGATACTTTCTTATGAGTAGCCATCTCCCAACGATCATAGGGCTCACGCTCTGGATCATTAAAAGTTCTTATGCCTACATGAGATAGTAAGATGATGTGCATCTTCTTCTTTTGTAGGGCATCAAACATTCTTAGCAGTCTGCCGAATAACTCAGCAGATTCTGTAAAACCTTTTCCATATCCCATGGACTCAATAGATTTCTGACCATGTATCTGACATACCTTTTGCTGTACTAATTTCTCAGCCCAGTCAGTTGTATCAAAGACCACTGTCTTGTAGTCATGATCTTCTTCATACAAAGTTTTGATTTGTATTAGTATGTCGTCATAGCTTTCACATAAAGGAAAGGATGCTGTATCTATATAGTTAGTACCAGCTTCTGTCTTTATAAAGATAGGGTTTGGTGCTTGACTTGCAAAGGTAGTTTTACCAATGCCATCTGTACCAGATAGGTTTATTTTAATTGAAGGGATCTGTATTCCCGTAGTCACGCTATTCAATAGACTCATACTTGTCGACCTCCTCATTGTTCATAGACACTAAACCTTGAGAAGTCATTTCATCTGCAACTGTTTCTACATCATCTATGATAGTTAATATTTTATTAACCCAAGCAGAATGTAAACCAGGTGCTACCTCTCTTTTAATCGTATCTTTAATTTGCATTATGACTGCACTGTAATGTATGTTCATAGTTCCTCCTTCTTAGCACTTTTCATTGCGTCTTTTATAAGTTCTTTTGCCTGTTTGTTATTGGGTGCACAATCTAATGCTAACTGCGTAAAGTATTGTATGCCTACAAATACTACATGTGGAACATCAAGATCTTCCATGGCAGCATTCTCAGTTGCATCACAAAGATCATAAAAAAATTTATCGTGTGCTAGTTCTTTTTTTGATTTGCTCATTACTCAGCTCCTTTTAATGGATCAACGAACTGGATGTATGGTCGTTCATTAATCTTGGTTTGTAATCCTTCTTGAAACTTATCAAAGATGTCTTGATGATTTGCTTCTAT
>Ga0208645_1002084_pt1 | contig 16366 bp, 14 predicted proteins | sample VirMetDEL_Sep_01_FD_184519 | JGI IMG/M metagenome (GOLD analysis project Ga0208645, IMG submission 184519) | Aqueous microbial communities from the Delaware River and Bay under freshwater to marine salinity gradient to study organic matter... | ecosystem: Environmental > Aquatic > Marine >... | reverse complement strand
ATGGCATACCATGATATGCCTTTTGATGGTGAGGTTGTTATTGATGAATACGGCAATGGATTGGTTAATGGTGAGCCTATAATTACGCATCCTGCCTTGTCTACTCCCCCTAGTTTGAGGAAGCGTGAAAAGGGTGTTAATTTAGAGGATGTTTGGGGTGGAACTACTATGGGACAGTATACTACACCAGATGGTATTGTTGCAGTTCCAAGTCGGGGTGAGGCAAGAGCATTCATTGAAAGGAAGTTTGGTGGTATGCCAGATAAAGATAAATACCTTAAATCCTATATTGAGGGTAAGTATCTTCAAGAATATGGAATGATGCCAGCGAGGGGATATGCTGAATCTATTATCAGTGATGCTCCTGATGAACTGATGGAATCATTCATTGATGAAATGACTAAGCAGCACCTAGAGTTGTATAAGTCTGGTGGCAAGCAGTCTAGTGAAGGAGGGGGTGCTGGTGGATTCGGTGTAGACAACTATAAGGTTACTGTTACGCCAATGCCATTAGGTGAATACTCTGTTGGAGAAGGTGATGCGGCAGTAAAGTCAGAACTGTATGGTTTCTCAACAAAGCCTATTACTTGGGTAGGAGATGAAAGTAAAGACAAAGGTGTTAGTTACTTTGTAGATGCTGTTCAGTTTGATGAAGCTGGTAACATGATTGTTAGTGGGTATAAGTCAGTAGGCTCTATTGAGGCTGCTGTAATGGGGATGGCAATGGGAGAGATAGAGGCTGGCGTTGATGTTAGGGAGGTTCTTAAAAAATACAACATAAAAACAGAGCCATTAACCCAAAAGAAACTATCTGAATCAGAGGCTTCATCATTCTCATCCTCATTGAAAGATAAGCACAAGGCACTAGCACCATTGAAGACAGTAGCTCAAATAAGAGATTGGACTGCTGACTATGTTGGTTACTCGCCAAAGTCAAAAGAGGAAGTAACTGAGGGCGGTCAATCTAGCGGAGGAGCAATGTCTGGTTTTAACAAAGGAAATTAAAAGATGAACGAAGAGGCATTAAAAACTATGTATAGCCTTGCTCAAAAAGAGGGCTATAAAGATTCTGTTGATGATTTCAAAAACTTGTTGAGTAGCAATACAGAAGCTCTTAACACAATGTACTCTCTTGCTCAAAAGGAAGGGTACAAAGATTCTATTGATGATTTCAGTTCATTGCTAGGAGTAAAAAAAAAAGATACTCCTCAACCCTATCAGCCTACCTCAGAAGAGCCTACCGAGGTTTCAAAGATTCCTTCAGAAAGTATTGACTTGGGTGTATACCCTACTGCATTCACTCCTGAAGAGGATATTGAAAGGGTAAGCGAAGCAGGTGGTATTAGTGATGAAAAGCTAAAGCGTAAGGCTAGTGAGATAGCTTTAGAAAGCACCTCTACATTACGAAAACAACAGAAAGAACTTGAAAACCAAATAAAGGGTTATCAAGAGGTTTTCAATAACTCTAAGACTAGACTAGAGGATATTCAGTTGGAGTTCTCTGAACTCAACGATAATCTATCTAACAAGTACGGGCTGTACTATAATCAAGAGGCAGGGGCTTATGACATCCCTGAATCTATGCAGCCTCAGTTCAATCAGGACTTAAGCGTTCTCAATCAGTTACAAAAAGACTTTGAGGCAGTTCAGCAAGGCATTAAAGACAATGCCAATGCTTACAGGAACTCAGCCAACAGATACGCTATCAACAAGGAAGCCCTAGCACAAAGGGGTACTGCCATAGGTACGTTTATGACAAACCTAGTATCTGAGGGTATACCTGCTATTGTTGGTGGTCTTGGTGCTGCTGCTGTTGATTTAACATCCTATACTAGACCTGACCTGCTATCTATGAGAGTGGCAGGCGGGGGTGCTGAACAGTTGGTAAGGGAAGGTGCAGAGGAATTAAGAGGAAAGGTTGACAAGGTTCAGGATGAAATGTCTAATTTCCTCTATGACAAGATTGGTGTTAATGTAGGCTCTACCAAAGAGTATATAGAACAGCAGACTGAAGAAGGTGACTTTTGGAATATAGCAGCAGGTGGACTAGGTACTAGCATACCCGCTATGTTAACAGCAGGATTGACAGGCGGTGCATCTTTCTATGCACAGACGTATGACTTTGCTGATGAAGCTGTAAAAGATATAGAAGGACTTAGTGAAGGTGAGAAGATAGCCTATAAGTTTACTATTGCAGCTATAACAGGGGAATTAGAGAAGCGTGGTCTAAGTAATTTATTAAAGAACAAGACTATTGCTAATTCTGTTGTTGGTAGGGTTCTTAAAAGACTTCCATCTATTGCAAAGGGTAAGTCAGCTAATGTATCTGATGACTTTATCAACATCGTACTAGACGAGGGTAGGATTGCAAATGCTACATTAAATAGTGCTAAACAACGTGGTATTGACTATGGTGGCAGGATTGTTACTGGTTTCTTAGCTGAAGCAGAGACAGGTGGTTTGCAATCATTAGCCGAGAACTCTATTGAGCAGAGCATCAACCTATTGAAAGGTGAGGAAGTATTTGACAGCAAAGATTGGTATGACTTTACCAAAGAGTTCTTATTCGATGCTGCTGCTGAAGGTGTGGGTGGTGCTGCTATAAGTGGTACTATTGGACTGTTTTCCCGAAAAGGTGCTACACAGAAACAGTTTGATGCAGCGGCTAAGTATCTTGGTGACATAAGACTAGAGGCTATCGGTGCTGCTTTAGAGGCAGATGTTGAGGCTGGTAACATGACCAAGGAACAAGCCAAGGCTACCTACGATAAGATTAAGCAGTATAAAGAGGACTTAGCTAGACTTCCTGAAGATTTCCCTGACAGCAAGAAAGGGGAGGCTGTATCTCTTATTCAAAAGCGTAATGGACTGCAAGAGAAGTTGGGAAAGGTTGATGAATCTTTCAAGTCCAAGGTTCAGCAGGAGATAGACAACATCAACGCTAAGTTAGCTGAGATGGGTAGTGTTAGTGATGCTGATATTGCTGCTAGAGAGGCCGAGGTAGCTGCTAAGGAAGCGGAAGAAGAGCTTTCATTCTTTGAGGATATTGTAGAGGGAGGTGCTTCAGAGGCTAGAAGGGTGTATGATGAGGAGAAAGCGCGTGTTGAAGCTAATGCGGATGCAGAGGTGGAGCGTATTGTTTCAGGGCAGGAGGCTATGGCTGAAACAGAGGCTAGAGAAGCTCAAAGAAAAGCCAATATAGCTGAAGCTACTGTTACGGGTGAGACTATGGCTGTTGAAAGAGAGGCGGCCAAACCATCTAAGAGAGAGGGTGACAAAGCCAAGCCAAAGGACTTAACCAAGACTGAAGGTGAGCAGGATTTTACTGAGGCTGAAAGACCAACACCTGTAACATCAGCACCAGCTACTAGAACACCTGAGCAAGAGAAGATGGGTGCTATGGTTTCTAGGGCTAAAGAAGCTCAAAGGAAAGCTAGGCAAGAACGTGCCAATAAGAAGGCTGTTGAAGAAGCGGTTAAGACACCTCCAACAGCAGAGGTGTCAGAGGATATTGGCCCTGAGGTTGATTTTGTTACAGATGACGAACTTGCTGATGCAATGGTTCAGGGTGCTGAGACACCCTCTGTAAATGATAAGATACTTAACATACTAGATAAGGCTATTGACGCTACAAGCACTAAAGGACGTGCTTTTGATGCTACTCTAGGGTTGCCTATGTTCATGGCAAATTCTGCTTTGAAAATAGTGAGGGCAGCCTATAAGGGTGGTATGTCTTTAGCTGATGCTGTAAAGAAAGGGTATAACTTTGTTAGAAGTCAAGGTTATGAACTTGATTTAGATGCGTTTGATGCGTATGTGAAACAAAACCTAACAGGTAAAAAGGAAACAGAAGATGCCGTTCAAGAGCAAACAGCAGGTGAAGTACCTGTACAGCCAGAAGAAGAAGTTGGCAGAGAAATGGAGGAAGGAGTACCCGACACAGAACCTCAAGAAGCTACCCAAGAAGGTAAAAAACCAAGAGTAGCAAAGGACAAGAAAACCTTTACTGATTTGATTGGAAAGGTATTCGGTCTTAACAAGGGTAAGTCTAAAGCTGTTGGTACTGTTGCTGATAGGATTGTAGGTACTATTGCAGAGAGAGCTGGTATAACCAAGGAAGAGGCTTATAGGAGGATTGGGCTTTTGAAAGGTAAAAAAGAACAGCTTAAAGGGAAGGGAAATGTCCTATTCCAATCTTTAAGTAGTTCTGTTTGGGAATCAACAGCCAAGAGAGGTATTGAGGCTATAAAGCAAAATGCTGCCACTCCTGAGCAGTGGGTGAAGATGATTACCGATAAGGGCGGTAAGGGTACTTCCCAAGAACTTGAGTGGATAGGTCTGTCTGATTTTCTGAACGATTACGTTAAAGAGAATGGCGTTAAGTCTGTACCAAGAGATGTAGTAGAGCAATACATCAACGACAATCAGATTGAGATTGTTGAGGTGACTAAAGGTGGTCAGATTGACCTTGAGAGGCAAAGGGTGAGTATTTTAAATGAGCGAAATAATTACTTGTCAGAATTAGAGAACAAGTATAAAGGTCAAATTTTTGCTAGTGACATAATTGCGGATGTTGACTTCGGTGTAAAACCAGAAATCATCACAAATGAAGAGTATGAAAAGGTAAAAGATTATCAATCAAAGCTTGAAGAAGCGCACAGCAAAATAGAAAAAGTCCCTCTCGTTCAATACTCTAAATATACCCTTGAAGGTGGTGAGAACTACAGAGAGGTGCTACTTACTTTGCCTGTAAAAAAAGAAAAATTTGACAAAATAAACAAGATATTAGAAAAGGCTAAATCTGAAGAAGAGGCTGCAAATATAATGTTTAGTGATTTTGTTTACCCTCAAGAGGCTTTAGACTTGGGTTATGAACAGGGCGATGGAAGTATAGCTGTTGCATCTTTAGCTTTAGCTCAATATAGCGGAGACTCTTATGGGAGGAAAACACTTGAAGATAGACTAAAAGCTATAACGGGAGATAAGTACAACGAGGCTAAATCTCTTGGGGAAAAAGCCTTAGAATTATATAATGAATCAAAAAACAAAAGAAAATCTTTAGGCGGTTTAGCTTACAAATCTTCACATTGGGACGAAACAAACATACTTGCTCACCTAAGAATAAACGAGCGTACTCTTCCTAACGGTGAGCGTGTGATGTTTATCGAAGAAGTGCAAAGTGATTGGGCGCAAGAAGGAAAGAAGAAAGGGTTTAAAAGCCAATTGTCTACCAAAGAGGAACAGGAGGCGAAATCATTAGAATCAAAATCATCTGTTGGTTTGTCGGCAAATGAAGCATACAGATTAAAAGAACTTAGAGATAAAATTGGTGTTCCAGATATGCCCTACAAAAAGACCGACCAATGGGTAGGTATGGCAATGCGTAGGGTGTTTAAGATGGCTGCTGATGAAGGTTTCAACAGGGTAGCTTGGGTTACTGGCGAGCAAAGTGCTGATAGGTATGATTTGAGTAAAACTATTGAAAGTGTAGAGAGATATAGGGGTGATAATCAAAATGAAATAACTGTAAACATTACTCCAAAAGACCAAGGAACAATACAATTAAATGTAAGTCAAGAAACAGGGAAGGTTATATCAAGCCCTCGAAACTACGAATTTATAGGAAAAGACTTATCTGATATAGTTGGAAAGGAGCTTGCGGAAGACTTAATTTCAAGTAACGAGCAAAAAGATTACGGGAGTTTAGACCTAAAAGTAGGCGGCGAAGGAATGAAAGCCTTTTACAACTCTATCCTACCCAAGGTTGCCAAGAAAGAAGCGCAGAGGTTTGATAAGAAAGCCAATGTAGAGGTTGTTGATTTTAGAGGTAGAACGCGGAAAATAGATGTAAAGGAGACAAGTTCTTCTTATGAGTTTTTTGTTGATGGCAAAAAGATAGATGTTATTGATAAATCTGATGCTGTAAATAACAAGAGTGAAGCAATGGATTCATTCTTGTATTTCAACCCTGAATACGCTAATTTAAAAGGGGCAGGAAAACAACTCTCCATTGCCATAACGCCTGAAATGCGGATGAACCTCAACTCTGCCATTCCTTTGTTCCAAGGTGAGCAAGGTGCTATGGTAGTGGCTGAGGATGGTAATTACATCATCTACGCTTTAACAGACCCCAACGTATCTACTCCTCTACATGAACTTGCCCATGTGTACGAACACTACCTTACAGAACAGGAGAGGGCTGATATAGAGGCTTGGAGTGGACATAAATCAGGTACAGTAGAGTTCTCAGAGGCTTTTGCTAGAGGCTTTGAGAAATACCTAGCAGATGGTAAAGCACCTAACGACAAGCTGAAAAAGGTTTTCGAGAACTTCAAGAAGTGGCTTACTGAGATATACGATGGTATCACAGGTTCTGAGATAGACTTAGAACTCAATGATAAGATGCGTAGCATATATGATGCTATGCTTGGGGGAGAGACTACACCTGAGAACATAAGGGTGGCTCAAACAAAAGTTCAGTTACCATCTATCAAGGCTGCTATGCCTTTTCTTGATGGGTTTGATATTACTAAACTTACAGAAGACCAAATAAACTTGCTTAATGAGGTTATGGAAACATACCTTGAAACAGGTGAGTTGGTGGGTGATGGTACGTTAAGGGCTATCGTAGAGGGTATACAGGGTGCTGAATCAAACGGGCCTAATGCTAAGATGACAGCGGATTCACTAGACATTAGAGCTGGTGAATATCTAAACCTTATAGCTGCTATCATGGGTAGGTCTAAGAACGCTTGGATTAGGCTTCAGCGTGAGCTAGGTCTAACAGGTGAGAATGGATTGACAATAGGCTTAACCAAGCCATCTGTATTTAGGAATAACTTTTATGAAATAATAGAGCGAGTAACTGGTAATAAGGTATACGAAAAAGGTACTGAGAGTAGGGTTGAAGTTGTCGGTATTGTCTTGCAGCGCATCGGTCAGATGGTAGGTAACAGAAATACAGTTGAGCAAGTTATCAATGATGTGTTAGATGACTTTCAAGAAACGGCTGAATACCTAAAAGTATACGGAGACCCTAGCTTAGGTGACTATGCTTCAAATATAGAGAAAGCTGTTGCTAAAGTACGAGGTGCAACAACCGCTGACGAGGTACTTTCAAAATTGACACCAAAAGAAAAAGAGGTTTTGGAGGTATATTACGAAGCTAATAACGTAGGTATAGACGAGAAGATTGAAGTATCTAAGGCTAATGGTAGACCGTTAAAAGTTATACCAAACTACCTACACATACCCATTAGAAGTAAGACGGTTGTAGAGCCTCAAAATAGCACACCTACTAATAACACATTGTCTAATCCTGCTCAGATAAACATATCTAATGCTTTTGCTCCACAGACTGTAAGTACAAGGTCAACAGGGGCGCAGCAGAGTAGGGTTGCCAATGCACATAAACTTCCTAAAGGTTCTTACTATGACCCAATGTTTTTTTCGGCACAGGCTAAGAGCTTTAACAATACAAACGTAGCTATCTTCACCTATCAGGCTATACAGAAGATGAATGCGTTTTTATCTACTGGTGAGGCTGTTGAAAGATTTGGTGGTGGTAAAAGGGGTAGAAGCAATATAGAGGCTTTTCAAAAGTCAGTAAACCAAGCATTAAACGCGGAATCACTTTCAGCTAAGGCATCTGCTGAACTAAGAGGGTTTAAGGTATCAGGTGTAAAAGTTGGAGAGACGTTAAATACATTGCAGAGAATTGCAAAGAAAAGAGGTATTGTTTGGGTTATGGCTAGGCCAGCACAATTTTTCTTGCAAGCACCAGTAGTCATAAATACTATTGGCCATGTATTGATGTCCCCATTGATGCTAAAGAACCCTATTGCAGCTATGGCCGTTTTGCAACGTGCAATTGTTTTTCAGACACAGACTTGGACTAAAGAAAAGGGATGGCAAAACAGAAGAGGTCTTCCTTGGGCTGACCTTATTAAACTAGCTCCTGCTGGTATCAGAGATATACGCGAATCATTTGCCTTTATGGAAGGAGATAGCGAAGATGTTATATCTAGGAGAAGTGGCATAACAAAAAAAGCAATTAGAGTATACGATAAAGCCGATGATGCTGCCCTTAAATACTCTGTTGCTGTAACAGATAGAGCATCCGCTCAAATAAGTTGGTTAGCATTATATGAAACATATATGCTTGAGAAAGGTCTTGTAGAAGGAGCAGACTTAACAAACAGAGAATCTTACAACGAGTGGTGGAAGTCACAAGGGCAGAATCCTAATTACGATGCAATTGCCTATGCAGATACAATGGTTGCGAAAGACCAAAACGCATCTGCCAATTTCCAAAGAGCTATACTTCAAACAGATAAGTCAGCTTTCGAGAAGTTGTTTCGCAGTCTTGTATTTCCACTTATTAACTTTAAGATTAACAAGGTTCAGTCTATAAGGTCTGAGAGCAAGATTATATCAACCATAAACAAAAAGGTTACTGCTGAAGATAGATTATTAGCAGGTGGACGCTTGTTGTTTACAGCAGCAGAAATGTATGCATGGCATCAGCTATCTATATTTTTAGGTGGGGCTTTGAAAGAGTTGGTTGATTTAATATGGAAATCTGCTACTGACTATATTATAGGTGATGATGACGATGAAATCTTTGATGAGGACGATATGGGTAAAACCATTAAGAACCAAAAGAGATTTTGGACTAGGTGGATAACAGAATCTGCGCCTTTATTGTCAACCCTAAACATTGACCAAAGGATGCAGAATGGCATGGCTGAGGCATACAACTTTATGTGCTATCAGTTCAATAAACAAACAGATACTGCCTTTGCCTCTCAGTACCCTGAGTACGAAAGCTATGCAAGGTCTGGTGAAGCACCTGCAAAGGTTGAGTTCATAGATGAGGGTATAGGAAATGCTGGATACCTTGGCATTGTTGCAGAGCAAGTTATGACCATAGACGAGATGTGGGAGGCTGCTATGAATGGCGAGCGTGAGAACCAATACGGGGAGATGATATACTATACACCCGAACAACAGCAGAAATTGAAACTTACAGCTACATTAGCTACGATAAACGCTGTAATGCCATCGCATCCACTTACTGCTGAAGTCTTTGGAATGGTTAACAGGTCTTTCTACAAGGAGAATAACAAAGCGTATGAGAATATGCTTGCTAGAGACTTGGAAACTATTGGTAAGGGTATACCAGAAGAAGATGCAATAGCTATTATGAATAGCTACATTCAAACAACCTATAAGGACTTGTTTGAGCAGGAGGGAATAACAGCACTAACAGCTATTGGAGAGAGCTTAAAAAGAGATGTTGGCAATGTAGTTAAGCGTGAGGTGCTGAAGGAATCTTTCAAGAGCATATACAACTCAGAGGATGCTAAGATAAACGAGTTCTTGGTTAGAGCATCAAGAGGAGGCTCACCTAGAGATAAGGCTAATAAAATCTTTGCTAGGATAAAGGCTCTTGATAAGATGGGTGAAACAGAGAAGAGAGATAAACTAGCTTACGAGGCTTATGTGCTTTCTTTGAAAGGTATTACAGTTGGTCAAGACCAAGGATTGTCAATAGTTCTTTTGCTCGATGCCTACAACTACAATAAGAATGTATTGGGTGGAAAATCTTTCCTAGAGTTATCAACAGAAATGAGTAAGAAGTATGCTAAAAATAAAGAGCGTCCTTATTCAACAAAGGGTTTTACTCCGTAACAAATGGAAACGATAGCAAGTAACAGAAAGATTGATACTTCGTATCTTTGTGGCATGGAAACACAAGGGGATTTTTGGGTTCGTGTGGGCATCTTCCTAGTAGCCTTTACAGCCCCTTTGACACCTGTTATGGGTGCTATGGTCTTTCTGATAATAGCTGATTTCATAACGGCTATATACGCAGCTTACAAAGTAGGAGAGAAGGTTCAGAGTTCTAAGATGGGTAGGACTGTTAGTAAGTTCTTTTTCTATAACCTAGCAGTAGCAGCAGCATTCGTAATAGAAATAGTCATCATCCCAGAGATTCCTCTTATGCGTGTGAGTGCAGGATTCATAGCCATGACAGAGCTAAGAAGCATATATGAGAACTTCGCTAAGATATACGGTATTGATATTTGGTCAAGAGTAAAACACCTATTTTCAAAAAAATAACAGCAATGAAAACATCTTGTAGCGCATCAGTAGCTAAGAAACAGTCTAATAAAGACAACTTTAAGAAGGTTGTAAAGAAAAAGAAGTAATGCAGGACAGGGTATTAAGTGGCTTCATAGTCCTTATATGCGTAGCCTGTATAATGCTTGGGTTTAGGTGGGGCAGGATAACAGCACCTCCTGAGATTGTTGAATCTATTATTGTAGACAGCAATATGGTAGAGGTTACTATACCCATCCATGATACTATCCCTTTTCAGATTATTGATACTGTTGAATACCCTTTGGGTATTGATACCAATGCTATTGTTCAGGACTACCTACTCAAGAAAGAGTTTGAGGTTAGCTTTAGAGATACGAACATAGCTGTCAATATACGTCCTGTAATAGCGTTTAATTCGCTTGACAGCCTTTCTTTTGATTACAGAATACTTAGACCTACCGTAGTGAATAAAATACAGCCTAAGAGCGTTACAGAGTGGTATGGTGGGTTGGAAGCTGGTAGGATGAATGTAAGTCCTTTTGTGAATGTGAATATAAAAGACAAATGGCTGATTGGGGTAAACTATAATTTACTTGACCAATCAACCAATTTATCTGTTGGGGTTAGGTTATTTTAGAGAGACCAAAATGATTTTCTTTTGAGTTCTTTCTTTGGTTCTTCTTTTTCACGAATCATTCTTCTTATTCTACTTCTTAGTTCATCTAGTTCATATTTAAGAGTGCTAATTACTTCATATAGGCTTTTATTTTTTTCCTCAAGCTCCTTGATTGCATCGTCTTTTTTTCCGAACACCCGTAAAATACTATTCCTATCATAAGCGAATAGATACGCATTTTCCTCTAAAGCCTTTTCGCACTTAATGAGGTCGTTGTAACGCTCAAGTGAGATTGTAACTGTTCCTTCTTCTTTCATTGTTTATTTGTGTTTGTTAGAATTTACTGGACATTTTTTAGAAAGAACTTTGTAATCTACAACAGCAACCCTTATTACTGCACCGTCATTCACCACTAAAGAGTACCCACCTGAAAAGTGATTACTCACAACCCTAAATGTGGAATTTGGAGATAAAGTGTGCTTTTCAACAATTGTATGACCCGAAACCAAAGTCATCTCGATTTCATAAACACACCTTGAGGCATCTATCTTTTGTACCGATGTTTTAGCCCATATAGCCGTAAGTATTAATGCGACCACTATAAGGAAAGCAGCCAATTCACCTGACATTTCTTCTTTCATATTAAATTTGTTTAAGCAAAAGTAGTTAAACGCAACAAGCTAGTCAAATAATTCAGGTTAAATAATTGTAAATCAAGATAAAAACAAGAAAGAAACAAGTGATAGTAAATGAAAAATGGCTTGTTAAATTTCTGTATACTCTTCCTTAGCATCGAAACACGGACAGGCTTTCAGCCATTCATGCTTCTCCACAACACCATCACCATCTTTATCAGGGGACAAGTCCCTATGGCCGCAGATAACAGCGTCCTTAAACTGTACCTTTAGCATCTTCAACAGTTCTACAAGACCTTTCTTCTGTGCTGCTGTTCTAGTATCTTTAGGTTTGCCATTATCATCTAGACCACCTACATAGACGATACCTATGCTATCTTCGTTATGGCCTTTGACGTGCGCCCCTACTTCCTGAACAGGTCTTCCAAGTCTAGGTACACCATCTAGTCCAATGACGTAGTGATAGCCTATACCTCTCCATCCCTTTGCTTTGTGCATCTTGTCTATGTCTGCAACAGACAGCTCCACACCTTCCTTAGAGGCGGTGCAATGGATAACGATAAGGTTTATATCTCTCATGCTACTATGTTTAGTATGGTGTTTCTATTCTCATTAAACAACTTGTAATCAACATCCCCATCAAAGGTAGGAATTTCTAGCTGGTTGTTTTTGTGAGGGTACACAACAGTAACCCCAAAGTCAAACGGGTAGGTGTACAGGTAGTAGCCTCTCTTGCGTAGTTCAACAATAGTCTTATACACTTCTCCGCACCATTCACCTAGTGTGGGTTGTGGTGTAGCATGAGCTTCTGTTGGTGGGTTTGTATCATGGAATATGATAGCACCTCCCTTGTCGAGTATCTTCAAGCTGTTATCAAAGTCTTTTAGGCTCTGCTCGAAGCTATGGTCTCCATCAATGAAGATTACATCAGGCTTCTTATACTGCTTTTCATTAGATACCTTTAAGGCTTTGTCGAAGAACTCATCGCTAGTCATCTTAAACGTACACCCCTCTGCTAATGGGTTTGGGTCTACGGCAGCTTTATCCCTACACTTAACACCGTTAAAGGATATACCGTACTGAAATCCTATCTCAAGATAGGTGGTGTAATTGTTCTCTGCAATTACCTTGTTGATTGCGTCTACTCTATTTTTCATCTTGAACTCTTTTTATTGCTTGACTTACATCCTCCTTAGGAAGACCTGTTATTTTCATTATTGTATTCACCGAACAATCCTTACGCAATATCAAATCCTGAAAGTTGATTATTTTGACTGGTATACAGTACACGGAGCAGTCGTAAATAAATTGATACACCGCTTTCAAGTTCTGATTTTTTTGACTTTCAAAGTCAGATGCCATCCACAAGCCACCATTATTTAAGCCGTTATTAACCCTGCTCATTGATGCGTCATGCAAATCTCTTATGCAAATAATAGCATAATCTATCTTGTACTGATTGGCAAGTCTTGGTATCTGAAACGAGTAGTTTGGACTTTTAATAAAATAAGCACCTTTCTCTCTCTCTGTTCCTGCAACCTCAAGACCGCCAAGGGTCTCTGGGTCTATGTGGTTATCCAACTCCTCAACACTAAATCCCGTGTTAAGACCTAGATATGTAAGAACCTTCATCAAGAAAGTTGTTCCTGCCCTACCCGTACCGCCTATTACTACTTTATTCTCCATACTCTTCCCTTTAATGGTCATTACTTCATCCATCTTGCTTGATTTACATATACCTTACTGTTCTCCTTAACATACGATTCAACATCCTCCCCATGTACGGATGAGGTGAAATTATCCTTGGTGAAACCATAGCCCCATATACCCATCATGTTACCGTGAAGGTCTGGACTGTAAAAATAGTCATCAATACCATCAGGACTTACAAATGGATGCAGGTTGTGGTTCTTAGCAACTCTCCTGTTCCATTCTATATGCTCAAAGCCATAGATACCAAACTCATCATTGAACTCTTCAGTAACATCTTTTGTGATATACTGCAAGCACCCTGCGCTATCATCGTACAGGATAAACCCATTCTTCTTCTTGAGCATCTTAAAGCGTCCGATAGCACCTTCAAGCCTACTGTCCACATACTGCTGCATGATATAGCTTCCATCAAACATCTTCTCATAGCCCTTACGGACAGGGAATATGTCATCATCAGCTAGGAATATCTTATCGCAACCAAGGCTTCTAAGGTATCTTAGATTGACGTTCTTTGCCTTGGCTATACCAATCCTAGTGTGTTGTAATTCAAACTCTGCATCATTACCTATTGCACCCACATAGGCTTCTTGGTTAACAGGGTCTTGGTCATCTACACATACATGAATGATAAAGTCTTCAGTTGTGTTATCTAGCCAATGGTTGAGTACATTTCTAAGTATGTGGTATCTGTTGCGTGTTGTTATCCCTATGCCTATCATTTGTATTTGTTGTTTAATCGTTTAACCATCCCTGCTGTTGCGTGTTCCATATCCTCAACTAAGTTATGGCTCTTGGAGAATAGGTGTGTTATCTGTGCATCGTGAATGAGCAGGTGCTTGTATCCATTTGAAGACAACTGAATAGCCATATCGTTATCCTGACACCAGAACTCAAACTGCTCGTCTAATGGCATTAGGTAGTTGGCTACCTTTAAGTGCATCATAACGCACCATCCACAGAACTCATGGCCTATGCCCCAGCCGTAAACATCTTGTGTGACATCCTTATGATGAATCCAATTGGGAGAAACAAAAGAACAGCTATCCCACACATCAGCTTTGCTAACAGCCACAGCAAACCAATCGGGATGAAATACAACATCGTTATTAAAAATGCCGACATATACCTTGCTGTTGTTAGTGCGTATGTTATCAAGGAAGTATTCCCATCCATAGTTAATTGATTTGTTGTAGTTGAACTTGCCATCTAACTTTATGTGGTGACAGTTTGGCAAGGGATTGGCATTAGGATTGCTCTCCACTACGATAATATCTATATGCTCAGTAACTGTATTTAGTAGTGTTTGAATACAGTTATTGGTCATGTCCCAATAATACTCATTGGCTGTGTTAGACGGGATGATAGCTATTAAGTGGTTCATATGTACCTCATTGCTCCATTAGTACAATTGCTTCATAAGTGCATTATACACAAAGTCATAATCTTCACTAAGAGCATCTAACTGCTCCTCTGTCATAGGTACGCCATCTAGGTCTGCACTCTCGATATAAGCATCTACAAAGTCAGGTGCATCAGCCATATCAATACCAGCTACTACTACGTTTGTTATCATCTCTGTTTAATTTGTCGCTAAAGTAAAAAGCCCCAAGCAATTACGCAAGGGGCTTGTGTTAAGAATTTGTTAAATCCTATAAGTTGTTCTCGATATACTCTCCAACAGCCTTACCCTCTTCACTCAAAGCAAACTGGGTAAGAGCGTCTACATGGGTCTTCCCAATAGGCACTGGGCATAGAACCCGTGATGTAGAAGCATCTTTAACAACGGTATCATCATCTAGCAAGAACAGACCTGCATTAACACCTTGGATAACCAAGCTCTTCATCCGTACACTAGGGTTATCGAAAGAGTTGATAAACCCATCAGGGTCACTCTCAGCGATAGAACTCAAAGCATCTACAACAGATTCAAAGTCGATAGCATCTACCTCGATACCATGATAACGAGCGATGATAGACAGAGCCTCTTTACCCTCTTCGGTCTCAGACTTGTCATACAGCATAGCTTGTGCTTGTACAGATGACTTTCTAAGTCTGTTCTTAGCTCTGCTCTCAGATTCAGGGTCATCAATCTTAAAAGGACAGCTATCCCCCAAAGCATCCAATACAGCAAGCATATACTCCTGCATACCTACTTCATCCTTGGTAACTAAAAGGTCTCCATCTAAAAAGTCGATAGGTGTGCGTACCACATCGTCAGGCTGCTCGTCTTTCCAATAGGTGTTGTACCCACGAACATAACGTGCTGTGCGCTGTTTCTTAGTACCCTTGTCTAGGATAACAAAGCTAGTAGGTAGTTTGTAGTGTGCTGGTCTGTGACCTGTTGAGAGTTTGAAGCGGATGTCGCGTGTACCTGCTTGGGGTACGTTACTCTCTTGTGATGGTTGGCTTGCAACCCTTGTTGATGCTCTACGAGCCATAATTAAAGTAGTTTAGATTCTGTGCAAAGATACGAAAGGGAATTTATTGCTTATCGGAATATGGAATAGGGTAGACATAATTCTACAAAGCGTCATATCTAACCCTCCATAATACCTCTACCTCAATTGCTCTTTGTACGTTACTAAATTGGTCAGCCCAAGTATAGTAGTCCGCTTTTTCAAGTTCAAACAATTGCTTCATTTTATCGCTTTTCTTGAAATGCCTAGGTGCATCTTGTCCACCCATCTCCCTGACCTCTTTTAGAAGATTTCGCAACTCTTCGTTATCCAATTTACGAACCTCATCAAGCGCACTTTTACTAGCCTCATTACTCATATCGTTCTGTGTTTAGCAGGATTAGCAAACATTAAAAATTTGCTTTTAGGTCATCCATAAATCGCTTGTAACCATCTGCAAACTTGAAGCTATCATCTAAACTTATACCTATTCCGTAAAGCAAATCTTTAACGATAGCATCTACTTTGTCATCAGCTAATTTCTTAGGGTCGTAGCTGTTTACATAATCTAAGAAGTGTTGCCAATCAAATTTGCTAACATCCGCTATATGTAATGCCTGTGGCGTTTCTGTTTCTACTTTTTGTGTTAATTTACTCATATCGTTCTGTTTTTTAGTTTAGTTAAACAAATGTAAGTCAAACATTCAACCTATGCAACTTAAACTCACCTTTGTCAATAGCATCGCATAAGGTGTATCTGTCTACCCATTTAATCTCGTCTCCATGTACGTTCCTTACAGCGTAGCCCTTATGACCATCGTAGATAGCCTCTACCATAATCCTCTTTCCGTTAAGGGTGAACTCCTGTCCAACTAGAAACCTAGTCCTATCCTCACATA
>Ga0208645_1002078_pt1 | contig 16380 bp, 16 predicted proteins | sample VirMetDEL_Sep_01_FD_184519 | JGI IMG/M metagenome (GOLD analysis project Ga0208645, IMG submission 184519) | Aqueous microbial communities from the Delaware River and Bay under freshwater to marine salinity gradient to study organic matter... | ecosystem: Environmental > Aquatic > Marine >... | reverse complement strand
CTAAGATTCTATAGTACTCAGCCATTCTTTTATCTATTTTATCTTTGTTTTTCTCATAAAACCTTGAGCTAATTTCATTATAATCTTTAGCCATGTCATCAGAATAACCAGAAACCATAGAAGTACCCATAAACCTATTAAGATGCTCACTAGCATTATATGTTATAGTACTACCATCTATTGGATTTTTTATATGGACAGTCTTATCTTCAATACCATAGTCTTTCATAAATTCTTTCCAGAACTCAACAGTATTAGCTGGTTTACCATATGTATTAATAGCATATTGTTCAAATGATCTATAACCACTACCTACAGCTTTTTTAGTATAATCAACAAGTGCTGTTCTAATTTCATTTCTGTATGATTCATCTATATTTTTATTCTTGAATACAAAACTTAAGTTACTATCAGAAAACCCTACAGCTTTCATATAGTTATCATCAGATCCATCTATAAATGCCTTATACTTTTCAGGATTACTGTTAGCATCTTGTCTTGCTCTTTCAAAGTCTTCATAGTCAGTAAATCCAGCAGCATTTCTTGCTGATCTTTCACGGTCTTTAATAGATCTTTTAACTGACTCCAATGAATCCAAGTGAGCTAATCTAGTTGCTATTTCAGCTTGATGTGTTTCTTTAAAAGACTCTACTTCACTTTTTATATTTTCATCATCATTAAAGAATTCACTAACAGTTAATTCATAGCTACCATCTAGCTGATATATAACATCCATTGTATTAACTACATAAGGTTTACCTTCATTTTCTAGTTTAGTTAATTCATCTATAAGCTTAGTATAACTACCTGTAGTTTGATTCTTTTGCTTTAAGAACTGTATATAGTCTGTTAGCTTTTGTCCTTGCAATTCAGCTACAGCTCTGTTATTTTTACCTTTATAGTTACTAGAAGATTGATCATCTAATCTTTGCAGATAACCCTTTCTAGCTAAGCTTAATCCTTGGAACTGATAGTTATCACCAGTAACATCATTATCATCCCTAGGACCTGCATAAAGTAATGCACCTATAGCTCCAGGTATAGAAGCTATAGAACTAAAGTCATTTGTCCATAGTGTAGAATTAGGGTTAAATGGAGTATTCAACTCATTAGCTTTAGCTGTTATGTAACTAAATCCTGCTCCTTCAGAAGCAAGTTCGTCTAATGACTTATCTGTAGGGTTAACATAAGTAGTAATTGGTGTTCCTAATAGTTTAGGTAACTCAAGTTTATCATCACTACCTGTTTTCGATGCTTTAGGTTCTACCTCCAATAGCTTTTGAGTTTCACTAGTTACTATATCTGTATGTCTATAGTTATAGCTAATATCAGTTATTGCTTCTTTAATTCTATTTCTAGCTCTTAGATCAGCTAGCTTTTCTAAACTAACCCCATCTATATTTGGATTTTCAGCTTTAAGTTTGTCGCTATAATATTTCTTAAACCATCTATACATCTGGTTACCATTACTATCTGCATCAATGAATTCATTAAGTTGAGTATCAATAATATTTTTAATCCTATTAGATTCTATTTCTACATCTCCTACTTTTATATTTTGTTCATTACTAGATATTGATTGTTTTATAGCTGTTTTAAATGATTGATCATTTAATTGACCTTCTGTATATAAGTTATTCTCTACAGAACTAGACTTTATATTATCAAAAAGGCTATTAAGAGATCCTAACCAATCACCTCTTTTTTCTATACCTGTAGACTTATATATAATAGGATTACCACTTTCATCATAAGATGCTTTTGTTTCTAATGAATCATCAAAATCCAGTGTTACTCCCAGTGCGTCATACTCAGCTTTCAATGCTTTCCTCTGCTTAAGTAAGTCATTATTAGCAGCAATAGCTTGAAGTATACTTCTTCTTGGTGATAGAATAGAAGAAGCTCTATCTTGTATCTCACCTACTTTTGTAGAAGAAAAATCACCTTTTAATTCTTCATAAAATCTATTCTTCTCTTGTTCATATTCTAACCTAGTTTCTTTTAGAAACTCCTCATCTTTTTCTATACCAGCTCTACCCTCTAGATTATTAAGTAATTGCTGTTGTTCTTCAGCAACATTAATAATATTATCAAATCTATTTTGAGTTGATATTAATCCTTTCTCTAGAGTTTCGGCAGGCATAGTAAATGGAGTTACAGTCACATCTGACTGTATAGGTCTACCATACATATTCGCCATAATTAATTATGTTTTATACTAGTATTATTAAAAAAGGGAGAAGTAGCTAACTCCTCCCTGAATAATTGAATTATATAAAAGTATGATTATGTGTAATCCTACACATTTATATCCTTCTTATTAATATATGTTAATGCTACTGGTAACCAATAATTATTACTATCATCTTTACTATAAGGTAGTTTATCAGCATCATTACTTACTGTTGTATCAACATTTTCTGTATTCACTGAATCTTGCTTATTAAAATGCTCTGTGGCTTCAATAGAAGGCTTCTGATGGACTTTCTCCGCCTCAGTGGTACTACTACCCTGTTCATAACTAGGGTCTCTTAGAAGTCCTCTATTTGCCTCGTTTGTAATATCACTAGATACATCTTGTTGTAATGTATCATTAATCATAGGTCTACCTGATTCGTTTACAGAAGGAACATCAATTATAGATCCTTTCTCTATATACAAATAGGTAGGTACTACAAAAGCACCAACATATCCTTTACTTATCCACTTCTTCTGTGCATTGATGGCATCTAAAGCATCGTAATAAATATTCACATCACGAATCATCCATGACTCTGAACAAGTTTCATAGATAGCTCTTAGCCCACTATGTAAACTAACAGTATTAGGTGATTCTCGTTTACGTAATACTTGTACTTCATATGCTAATACAAGGTTACTGTTTGCTTGTATCTCATATGCAACAGATGGTTTAAAGTCACATTTAGCTTCTGCATTAAATACAGAAACAAAAGCAATAATCAGTGTTGTCACTAATAGTCTCATAATTGTTTTGTTAAGGTTTAAATTTGTGATAACGAATTGTTATCTACTACTTGTTTATAATAGTCATAACAGGCTTGTATAATATTGTATGAGTTAAATAACAACTCATATATGCCTGTATAGTCAACTGATTCATATCTGTCTATTATATATACATCTAATTTGTTTTTGTTTTTCGATGTAGAAGTAATAACAGACATAAACAATGTGGGTATTATCCACTTAAATATAAATTCCAGATAGTGTATTGATATATTATTATTACATACGTATAATCCAGTAGGTCTCTCAATAATATACCATGGTTCTTTGTCTGAATACAAAGTCTTACACATATCTAGTAATTTATCTTTGTCTCCTAGTTCGTACAAATCACTAGGTTCTGTATGAAACAACTCCATACTATCATCATAATTATTATACATATTAATCTATCAAGTATTATCTAGCAACATCTATTGCTATATCGTAACACTTATCAATAGGATGTTGATTTTTATTATATATAATATCTCTCACAACAAAAGGATCTATATAATCATATATTTCTATCATCTTTCTTTTTGTAATTACTATCTCCCTTAGACTATATCCGTTATTTACATAATGTTCTATATAAAGAATACATGGTATAACAAAAGAGATAAATAATGATTCCCATGTATAGCTATTATTTCTGTTATTACATAAGAGAACAACATTATTATCTAGTTTGTTTACATGCCATTCTAAACATTCCAGTGTTTTGTTATCCAAGTATTGATTAATTATTTCAAGTATATCTAATAGTTTATATAGCTGATCATTATCAGGAGTACTTATCATTTAATACCATTTTATAGGTTCTTCATTCTTATCTGCTAATTGTTTATTAATAATGTTAAAATGATCACAAACCCAATACCTATAGTTACGTGCAGCACTAATAGGATGTTCTTCTGTATAGTATTTAAAGTCTTTAGATTTGATACTCTTCTTTACTCTCTTTAGTACTTCTGTAGCATCTGATCCCCATGAGAAATACTTAATATCTTTATCTATCTTAAAGTGTAATATTTTAATTATGTATTCTATAAACTCACTCCATGGAGTATCTTTAAAGCTATTAGGATCATTCTCTAATACTCTATGTTTTACATTTAACAGTAATACTCCCTGCTCTACCCAATGATCTAACGTCATTGGATACTTAGATAAATCTCCAGTATTAATTATATTAACATCAGAAGAGCAACCAAAATATATTTGCTTTAAGGATTCACTGTATTCTTTTGCACAAGAGAAAGGAATACCATCAGCATTATCATTAGGATAAGGACACTTAGATATTATTACTGCTTTAACATCTGATGGTTTAATCATCCTCATAGATCTTAAACAATCATCATGACTAGGATAACACTTTGTTCCATAAGTATCTTCTATGTTCTTTATGTTATTCAATATGGTGTACATATTAAATAACACATTACTATTGTTTAATGCTTTAACCCAATCAGGTCCTATTAGTTTTGTCATTTCATTTATAACATCATCAGGATCTACATTACTAAATAAGTCCATTGTGTATTATTTTTGTTATATAAAAAAAGGGGAAGGCAATGCCTATCCCCTATACTATCATGGTTTTACTTTATGTTAGATAAAGAAGACATAAGAACAGATACGTTACGAATGTCTCTTATGTATGTATGCCATACTGGTGTTCCTACTTTAACAGAGTTAATTCTGTTAGTAAGATAATTAAGTATAACATTGAGTTCTGAAATGATATCATCTCTGCTTTTGTCATTAATGTTATTAACAAAAGAATAAAGATCTAATTTCCTACTCATATATGAAGTTGCAATTTTAACTTCATTGGATACTACTCTACTGATATCTTCAATATCTATAGGTAGTGAATCGGACTCATTGTTATAATCCTCTTTATCCTTGTTGTCTTCTGATACATTATTGTCTTTAACATCAATGCGAGTAGGCTTCATAATTTCATTAACAGCTTTTGTTACATTAATATAAGTATCAGAATCTTCATCTTCTGTTACTTCTTCAGCATCACTTGTATTATTATCCTTTATACTATCTGTGTTTAGATAATAACTGCTATGTAAAACATCTTCTAGTTTATTCAGAAGATCAGTCAAATTATCAATAGATGTACCATCTTCTATTTGATCAAATACACCTACTATATTTTTAGTGTGAATCTTGTTATACAAATAATTATACTGATTTGAATCTCCATACATAATATCATTGATAGATTGTATAGATACAGAAGATATATCATACAATCCAACTTGAGACCACAATGGTTCAATATCATTGTTGATAGTTACAGAATCTACCAATCCAATATTTAAGTCAGTATAATCTCCTGAAGAAGTATACAGAACAATAGTTCCTTTAGACAAATCTAATTTGTCTTTTTCAGCAAGTCTATTGTCTAGATATTCATTTTCTAATCCCTTCAACAAAATCTGTATTTTATCAAAGTATTCAGCAGAAGACATTGCACTAATATTGTATTTGGGTACAATATTTTTACTTTTATCTAGAACATATAGTTCAAAGACGTTAACCATGTTTGAGTTTTTAAAATCATCAATATTGCTATTAACATCCATATAGTGAGTATTAATAACACTCTTATCTTCACTTACATTATTAATGTTATCATCAATGTTATAAGTGTAATTGTCTTCAGGTTTACGATGTCTCTTGAAGTTCATATCCAAATGCTTTTTTCACTTCGTCCATGTTTAATAATAATTCATGTTCTTCTGGTTTAGAATCGTACTCGTTTTCAAAAGCTGTACTAATAGCATCCTCTCCTAAATCTTTTACAAGAGGATATATAACTGATTCAAAGTAATCTTCAGATTTGTTCATAACATAAAATGCTTTATTGAAAGACATATTAGGAACAGGATCATCTAAATACATTGAACTAAAAGACTTACCCGATGTAGTCCTTTTCATATACATTTCAGAATACTTACCATCTTTAAACTTATTGATGACATTAGTATCATCAGTTTCCAGAACAATAACTACTATGTTACTATCTATACCTCCTTCTTGGTAATGATCATAATAATTAATAGAGCTGGTAAGTAACTCTATAAGATTAGGATATTCAGGATGTTGTTTACTTACAACAACATATATAGGTGTTTTATCACCTTTATAGTTATAGTTATTATTTTCTAGAGAGCATGCATATATTAATATCTTATCGAAGCTTTTGTAGATCTTAATATATGACTTAGAGTATAGGTATGGTTTTAATATATATTCATATACTCTTTTTGAAGATTTTATCATTGGGTACAATCAATTTATTTATATTGGGAATTATTAAATCATCCCTCATTTTTACTAAACAATATGTTTTCATCATTTCCTCTTTGTAAAAATCTACTCCATAATATTTCAAATACTCAGACTCAACAGCTTCTTTCATATCAGAAACAGTTGTTAAATCCTTAAGTAGTTTATAAGCAGCAACATCACCCTTCTTAGGTATACCAGTTATACCATCAACAGGGTCACCTGATATCATCTGATGCCATAATTTCTTAGCTCCATCAGAATATATCTTCTTTTTCTTATTGTCTATCTTCTGTGTTATACTTCCTATATGAGACACATCAAATAGCTCTTTTGTCTTTATATTATAATGTGTTCCTGGAGATTGTAATAAATCTTTGTCAGGAGAACACATTATTGTATTATTATACTGTTGATGATATGATACACATATATCATCAGCTTCTACATTATTAACAGTATAAACTTCATATCTATTAATCATATAGTTTTTACATAAACTAAACAATGATGGTTTAGCTAAGTCCTTCCTATTGATTTTGTAATCATCATATTGTTCCTTTCTGAAATCTTTCTTACCTCCTGATACAAAACAGATATAATGAGTACACTTACTATACACAACTATATTCTTAATAGTATTATCTATAATAGATAGTGCTTGTTCTTCTGTTACATTCTTATAATCGTATATGCTTGCAGCTTTATATGGTATAAAGTCTGCATCTATTATTGCTATTTTTTCATTCATATTAGTTTTATTCTGTTATTGTCAGAAGAGCTATGTCTTCAGATAATTTATCATTATATATACTAAGGTATGTATTCATTTCTTTTGACATAATCAAATCTGATATATCAAAAGGTGCATTAGCACATATGATGTATGCTTTATCAGTTAGATTATTTATTGATTTAGTATTATTTATATCAGTGCTATCTGGATTATTAAACATCTTTAACAATAATGATATAATTTCTATGTTCAAATCACTATTAGAATGGCGATATTTATGTTCGTACAACAAATTAGATAATTGAATAGTACATCCTATATAAATATTCAAGCAAGTATTCATAGTATCAGAAGTAGATCCATAATAGACATCAAAGTTATCCACAGGATTACATGTTATTATTAGTTTTAAATCATTAGAGTTAGCTTGATATAATGCATTGAATATTTCTATATAACATAACATAAAAGAAAAGAGTACATCATTTTTATCATACATATATGTACACCTTTCTTGTAGGTTAATGTAATCCATATTCTTTTCTCCAATTATCCATTTGAATAAGTTGTAGAAGTCATCATATGATCTAATATTATCATACAGGATATTCCTTAGTTCTTGAAAGGAAATTTTCTTACCGAAGATTATATTAACAGAAGAATCTGCATGTCTTCTGTTAATAGTTAGTGGTGATAAGCATATAGTATTGTCATTCATGTCGGTGATATTTAATTAGTCAGTTCTTTAAAATTATTACTTAAATAATCATTAACAAACATATGGGTATCAATTACATTCTCATATAAGCCATTTACCTTACTTCTGCGAAGACTTTTTCCAGAAAGAGTATATTTATACCTCTCGGGATAGAAAGTCTCTTGAAACAGCTTATTTGGCGTTATAATTTGAATATACTTATTGTACTTAGCATATACCCATGCTATCTTAACTTTAACATGTCTGTTCATGTTTTGATAATTAAACGACGGTTTTACTTCTATATAAGACTTGTTATTAGAGTTTCTATATATTAGATTACGGGGAGAGTTTGTATAGTTACCATCATCAGTATAAGTTAGTATACTATCTGTTTTGTCACTCCATTCTATTTCAAAATCTATAGTATACTTAAGATCATGAATTATCTTATTGTTATGTTCTTTAGTTTTTGTCTTTAATTGTTTATTCCATTTTACATAAGCTTCATTACACAAAAGAAAAGGGTCTGGCTCATAGATAAAATCTATAACCAAACCCTTATCCTTTAAATCATTTAGCCAGTAATAGAAATATATTTCTTGTTCTGAATCGAACTGTTGTTCTAGATCGAACTGTTGTTCTGTATTTAAAGCACTATCATCCATATTGTTATTGTTTTGTGTTACAACAAATATATAACAATATGAATAGAATGTGCTATGATATTAATCTAACTCCTCGTGATTCGGAGTAATTAGCACATTTATTGTTTTCAATATATTTAACGGATTCACCGTCTGACTTCTTAAATCTAGAGAAATCAATATTGCTTAAAATACCACACCAGTAGATGTTAGGATTATAACCAATACTGCCACTAGATTCGCCATCAGTTAATACTAATGATCTTCTATTACTTTTATTTACTGTATCTACAATAGGCTTAAAGTTAGTACCTCCTCCTGATTCAAAAGAGATAATATCAATTATCTTAGAACTATCATATGGCCCATGTATATTATTATCGAAGAAGTATACATTATTTACCATATTCTTTTTGATCATATATACAGCAAGACTTTTAACTCTAATAAATGGAGAGTTCTCTTCATCACTGTATCCCATACTTCCAGAACAGTCAAGAAATAGATCAATCTTTCCTGACTTCTTATTTTTCTTTACAGTTATTTCATCAACAAAAAGCCTTTTAAAGTTTTTGTTAAGGAAGTGAGAGCCATATAGCTCGTGCATGTAAATGTTATTTACCTCAGAAAGGTCCAGATGTTGTTTCTTAATATCACATCTAACACCAGATATAGAGCTATTAAGAATCCTCTTAATAAAATTATCTGACTTAGATATTTTCATATTATCAAGTATGTGCTTAACTGAATTATAATCATCCACAGACTTAATTGAATCAGAAAGACTATATGAATTTGTAGGCTTAGAAGATTTAGAACTATTTAGTGAACTAATCTCCTTAGCTGTTTCAACAGCTTGCTTTATAGATTGATTCTGCATTCTGGATAGAGATGACTCATCCATAGCATCAATCATAGCATTAACTGCTTCCTTTTCAGCATCTGTCATTTCATCTCCAGACTTTCCCAGCCCTGACATAAGATCTTTCAAGGAATTATTATCAAAATCATCACTATAAATAAGCTTCATTATAGTGTCGATAATGTATTTGCTAATCTCTTGAGACAGAACATATGATATAATAGGATCTGAATTAGTAGAGATTCTCATATTGTAGTCAACAAGTTTATTAAGCATTTTTGCTCTTACACTGTTGCGCTCCATATTGATTTCAAAATCTTCCTCGGAAGCATAGTATGCATTGAATAGGTCAGCAGTAAAACTGGGTGACAGTTTAGATGCTAGATTATTTGCAGAGATTTCACGGCGTTGATTTACTTCAACACCTTCATCATTCTGTACTTTTACATCGTATCGAATGATAGAACTTTCAGAGACATCATTCCTGCCTTCTATATACTTTACTATATACTTTCTGATAGATTTGGATAAAGCATTTTTTTCTCCGTATGTAAGACACGGCTCAATGATCTCTTTAATCTTATCGTTATACTGGTTATAACCAAGCATACGTAATTGTTCGTACAGTGATTTATCAATCATTGTTCTATGTTTAGTAGTTAAATAAAGGAAGAATTACAATCAGAAAAAGTAAGGGGGAATATTACATCCCCCCTTTAACTATTACTGACTATAGTTATTCGATCTCTTCTGCTTCAGAATCATTACTCTGATTCTTATTAGAAGAATATTCCTTTATCATAGATTTGAATTCTAACAGTTCTTCGTCCGTTAGAACATTTGTCTTATGTAGCTCTTCTACAGTATTTACAATCTTTACAAATTCTTTGCGACTCTTAACAGGGTCTGCAATGTAAGAGATACTGGTGAGCTGGTTGGTAATTTCTGCCATTCTCTTAGACTGAATCTGAGAAGACAGGTGTTTTGCAAGATGCGTGTTTCCAAGCAAACTTGCAACTTTAATCATTGCTTTCTTAATAGAGCACTTCCAAATAATATAAGTTGCTTTAATAAGATTAGACGCGTAAATAATATTACGGTCAGTAAGATCATTGTACATAACCTCAACGAACTTCTCCATATAATGCTTAGGGATATCAACGTTTTTGATATCATCAGCGGTAGGTACAGGGATAGTATACGTAGTCTTAGTCAAGCCTTCTGCAGCTATTTTGGTTAGCTGGTTCTTTGTAGCACGAGGTACTTTGTACTGTAGTACAAAACGATCCCAGAAATGGTTGCCAACCTCTTCTTCCGGAATACTATTACATGTTGCTACAAATAGTTTCCAATTACACTTGATGCTTCTGTTGCCGTCGAAAATCATTTTCTCATTCATAACAGACAAAAGACCATTACGAAATGATCCGTCGGCTTTATCAATCTCATTGATAACAATAACATCACTATCCGGAACCTGAGAAATCTTCTCATAGACACCTTCTTCGTATAGCTTCTTGATATTAGGCATACCTTTCAGCTCAGAAGGTCGAGTGTCTTCGTCCGTTTCAATGAAGAAAGTTTTATAGTTGTTTTCTTCTCCATTGATTTTAGAATTAGCGTAATCGCGTACGGCATTAGTTTTACCTACACCCGGAGGGCCTACAAAGAGTACAGGGTGTCCAGTAGATTCGGCGAGAGCAAGTAGACGGAATAGTTCGCGCTTTTGCTTAAGTACAGTTTCAATAGTTCGTTCGATAGTAGTAGACATGGTAATTATTTCAAGGTTGTAATACTTAATTGTATCACAAAGACATCTTGATAATAATCGAGAATGTTGATAATAGTCAAGTCACTTACCACATATACATGAAATTTCCATTCATGTTCTTATTAACATCATCCAACAATGCTTCTGTTATTATAACAGACCTTGTTGTAGGATTAGTTTCATCGTCAGGTATTGAAACCTTTGATATATAAATAGTATTGTTGATAGTACTGTTAGGAATAACATTACTTTTCAACAACTCTTTTATAATACTTTTACCTGTATTTGAATAACAAATAATTGTAATATCTGGTCTACACTCATAGATGTTTTGTATTAACATCTTAGTAGTATTATACCAGATTTTATTATGTTCTTCTGAAATAACATCTCTATTAATCTTAGAAGAATCAGTAACAAAAGTAGTAGGTATTGCGTATAAAGGAAGTATTCCCTGATTCAACCAATTGATTAATTCGACAGAACCAGCAGAGTTGAATTCTCTTAATTTATCTCTATGTTTTGAGATGTATTCACATATAGTATGAAATTCCCTTTTGTTAGAAAAAGGAATGCCAGCTGCATTAGTTATGTCCGGATAAGGCGATTCAAACAAAACAATACAGCTGACATTATTTAGCTTAACTTCGTTAAATGGTCTGTAGATATTTAATAATGAAGGTATACAATAGATATTAGATCTTGCATATGTCCAATATCTAAGGTCTTTTCTATCATTATTATACCTGTATCTTGATTTTAGTGTATCTATACAATTATCGTAAGATTGTATTAGTTGTTCATTGAATACATCCTTCCAACTTCTGTTTACCATATTGGAAGTTAGACTTTGACTTAAGCTCATATTCTATTAAGTTTTTGACATGCTGGTAAGATGTTCTTTTTATTTCATCAGATATGTCTTTTGTTTTTAAACCATTCAGTATAATATTATCTACATCATACAATTGTTTAAACTTAATAGAATTGTTAACACCAGGTTTGTCATAGTCAAAAAGGATATAAACATTCTTGTATTTGAGTTTTAATTCAGATATAATCCTATGATCTATAGTACTTGATTCAGAAGAAGGAGAACATGCTTCATATCCTAATGATTGCAGAACCATAGAATCTTTTAGTGATGAGCTTATAAGTAATGTATCATACCTTCTGTCTAAAGAATGATAACCATGACATATATTCTCTTCTCTAAAGCTAGCACTCCACTTAAAATTGTCCGAATAAGGCCTATAGAGCTTCATAGAGACATCTTCTCCATGAATAGGTGGTATGATATACAAGAAGTATAAAGTGTCGTCAGATCGCTTAAAAATAGGCTTCCAGCTAATTCCTGTATGTATATATGATTGTTGTATAGACTTTACGTAGTTCTTATGTAATAGTTTTTTGTCTATATAATAAGATGACCAAAACTTCAGATCTTCTTCTGACATCTTTCTAGTCTTTACTTTATATACTGCACCAGTATCTTCTACTCTATTTACTCTCTCTTTTGCTTTATGTAGGTATTCTTGATTGTGATGCGGTATATTATCTATAAAACTTTCAACATTTATTCTGGAATAATCTACTTCGAGATCTAAATCAAAATCCACACATACTTTATACAATGATTCATATAGACTTATTTTATGTACAAAAGACAGATAATCAAATACATCATGGCATTTATTATTTGATTTGTCAAAAAATAAGAATCTACCTTTATACCAATTAAAATGACATGATCCTGATTTAGAATCATGTCTGAATGGCGATATGTATATATTCTTTCTCTTCTTTATAGGTAACGGGAAGTAATAAGAAAATAGATACTCTTCATCTAGTAATCTTAATACATTATCAATTGTTAACTTACTCACGGTCTTTCATAAATGATATTTGTGATCTATTAGATTTGTCGCCAAATTCATTAACATCTCCGTAATTATAGATATCAGAAAGCAGCGAATCATCATTGAATTCATCAGGGTTTAATCCTAACTTAGATGCTAATTTCTTAGTCTTCTCTAAAGATAGCTTTCCGATATTTACACTAGCTACAAGTCTTCCTTTCCTTTTAAGAGCATTGTCTACATCCACATCTTTGTTACCATAATTATATGTAATGATTATCCTGCAATTGATAGATGATGATAACAGACCACTTGTAATATTCAGAAGAGTAGATATAATAGGGTTAGCATGATTATCTCTGCTCTTTAATAAGTTCTCCTGATCTTCTAATATCAGAACAGAATTACTAATAGTAGATAGATAGTGTACAAACTCAGGTGATTCAATATGAGATAGAATAGAATCATTTATGTATATAAAATTAATATCAGGATTATCTTGCATCATCTTATTAATAAGACTAGTCTTACCTGTACCTGGTAATCCTGTCATTAACAAAAGACCAGATGCTTTATCCTTTCTGATAAACTCATTAGCTTTATCATAGAACTCAGATACATACTCATCATAGTTAGTATCTAAATCTACATCTAACTTATGTGTAGATATTTTATTCAGATAGAAACCATCATGAGGATTACCTGACAATAAGTTGTACTTAGGTTTATTAGCTGAACTATTTTTATCACCGTACTTATGATGTATAAATATTTTATCTCCCAATAGTTTTAATATATCAGGTAATGATGTACTAGGATTATTGTAATAGATTTGAATAAGACCTATACATTCATATATATCATCCTTTTTTGTATTGCTGTACAATGACATATTAGCATCATCATCGAATGACATAGTTACATTATTCAATGTACTAGGATTATACATCATAAATCTTTGATTAAGATTCAGAACATATAATATATTATCCTTTTTGATTACGATAATATTTGCGTACATAAACTCTGTCATAGAGTCAGAAGTGTATACAACTTCTACAAAAGGTATGCTACTTAAATGATTATATATATTCTCGTAATTAGTTTGTATTAAACTTAGCGATGCAAAGTCATAAGACATATATATAATTTCACTTTCTTGAATATCAAGTGCTTTGACTGTTTCTTTATATAAAATCTTGTTAGTTGAAATCTTATTTATGTTATCTCCAATCTCTCTCTTTATAATATCATTAACGCTAGCATCTTCAACACTATGATTTATTACGCTTACTGTAGACATGTTATTAGTTTTTAGTTAAACAAAAAAAGGAAGGTAGAATAAATCTACCCTCCTTAATTGTAAGTTTAGTCTGATTATAATATTATCTAGAATGGAAGATCATCGTCTTCTCCACTGGTATCTACTTCGTTAGAAGGTTTTGATAATTGGGATGCATCAAATAGCTTGAATTCAAAAGAGTTATTCCAGAAGCTAGTCCATCCATACTCATCGTGAGTGATAGACTCATGTAATCTCTGAGATATTCGAGACTTACCTTCTTTATAATCACTCAGTCTTGACTTATCTGAGAAAATAGATTTCTCTCTAGGATTACGGTATAAGTCTTGATAGAATTTACCATCATACTCTCTTACACCAAGTAAGCCATATACTTGTACAGTATTGCCATCTGAATACTTACAGATATCACTACCCATAATAGTCTTTAGCATAGATACATCTCCATTGACAATCTTATAGAATTGTTCTGTAGCTGCATCAGGGCTAATATCACCACCGATAACAAACCCATTCAATGGAACAGGCTCACCATCAATTTTAGTTGCGTTATGAGGAGCTAATACAGTCAGAGATTGTATAGTATCATATAATAGTATCTCACCAATACATGCATGTCTTACAGACTCTTTGCATATGTTCTCACACATTGTAATGAGATACTGACTACCATTTTCTTCAGTAAGTTTTGTATGATATTGATCAATCATTTCCAATACAGTTAATCCTTCTACATACGGTACATACATAGACTGATTATGTTGATCAATAACTCTGATTTTATCTCCCTTTTTTGTAAAATCTCTTTCTTTAGATATCATAATAGGTAGGTTTACCACTATGTTATCTTTGAAACTTTGACCTTTTGGTGCATTATTACCAAAGTTATCAATAGGATCTACAGTAAAATAGAAATCAACTACTGACATTACAGCACCTGACTTAAGAGTTAAATCTACATAGTTAGGATCCTTTACAGAATCCGCTATGTTTTGCATGCCCTTAAGTTCAATAATTTCCTCTTTTATAGGATTTACAGCTACTGGTGTAAGTTTTGCTTCACCAGTAAATAGTGCTGAGTAATTGATTGATTGGTTAGTATCCTTAACTACGTTTCTATCTATAGATATATTATGCATGGTATTTTATTTTAGTTTTTATTGTACAATTGTTCCTTTATGGTCAATAATTTCAGGCTGAATGTTTTGATAATCAACACTGTCTAGATTTTCAGAAGACAATGAAACATCTTCCATAGTAACATTTTCTGTATTATCTTCTTCTGTATTATCAGTTGTATTTACAGAAGGAGTATTATTATATTCAATGTCAAGAATTGACAATGTATATGAATTCTCTTCAGGGAGAACATCATTTATTAGCAAGTATACTTTTCTGATATCATCAGTATTTATAGTATCATCTTCACTTTCAATTTCTTTAAATATAACATGTTTGAATTTGTTAGAATAGAAATTGAATGTTTTTTTATTGACTTTTGCTGATGTTACTTTATTATCAATAGTGTTATAAGAAACTTTATTATTACTGGTTGATATAACAATAGGAGCAACCACTTCCTCTCCTTCGATAATAGTCATGTATGACCTAGCCATTATAATGTAATCATTAGACTTAGGCACATCTAATTTAAGCATTGAGTATGCTTTCTGATTTATAGAGAAATCAGATTTAAGTCTATTAGTTTCTGTCTTATAAAAAGACAAAGTAATTACGGGTTGATCATTGTATTTATGATCATTAGAATCTAGATTGTTAACTATGAAATTGTTAGCTTGTAACATTTGTATTATGTATTAAATAACTAAATAATTATTCTTGTTCTGATTGTGTTCCATATATTTCACCTTCTTCTGTAACAACGATGTTATCATTGTCTACAAAAGTGTCAATCATTTCATAATTGTCATACATAGAATTGATGGCATCACCTGCATATAATCTAGCTGCTCTAGTTACGCATCTTGCCATCATCATATAAGCTGGTAATTTCTTCCAGTTCTGCTTGCTTGTCCATCCGGCATCCTCTGCCATAGACCATTTGAAAGAACACTCTCTCTTCATAACACCTACACCTGGAATGTTACGAGTAAGTATAATAGTTGTTACTCTATCTACTATTTTGTCCTTATAGATGTATTCTCCAGAATCATCTTTGTAGAA
>Ga0208645_1002075_pt1 | contig 16384 bp, 17 predicted proteins | sample VirMetDEL_Sep_01_FD_184519 | JGI IMG/M metagenome (GOLD analysis project Ga0208645, IMG submission 184519) | Aqueous microbial communities from the Delaware River and Bay under freshwater to marine salinity gradient to study organic matter... | ecosystem: Environmental > Aquatic > Marine >... | reverse complement strand
TAGCCTCATCCGACCAATCGTAGGCCGCTTCGGCCAATTCCGCATTGGCAACGTCCTCATCGGACGGACAACGGGAATCGACAGAATCCACCCACTGCTGGTACTCAGCCCAGTCAGCAGAAGAAACAGCGGAATCGTCACATTGTGGGAAGTCAAAAGAATTCATGGCAAAGCCTTTCAAGAAAGTGTTTGATTGTGTCATGCCCTTATTATATACATATCGGCAGATACGTCAAGGGGAATCCAGAGAAATTCTAAAAGATTTACAAAGTTTTTAAGAATCGTCGTAAGTCGTTATATAGCAAGGACTTACGTCGCGGCGGGCCGCCGCCCAAGCCCTAAGTTGTTATAGGGCAAGGACTTACAGCGATCTAACCCGCTCAGTCAAAGCCATCATATCATCCCAGCTACCACGCACCACATCGCTGGTAATGTTGGTGTTGTAGCAGATGTAGCTATCTTTCAGCACAGCCAATTCATAAGTGTGGCCGAGGTTGACGATACTCCAGCCGTAGCCGTTACCGCAATCTTCAACGCATTGTACTTGATCGAACATAAATACTCCTATTTGTATAACCAATTAAGATAAACGAGAGATAAACAAAGTAATAATAAAGCTGGTATCATATTAAATCCTTAGATATAAATCCATTCTACTTTGGTGATTCGTGCCGCAGCATAGTCGGCCCATTCATCAGCTACCCAGTCGGTAACGTAGTCATCAATTTGCTGATGGCCAAGCCAAGGGCTAACGCCGATGTGTTTGCCGAATCGTTCGCCGTCTACTGTGACGATAACTTTAATGGGGATGTGTTTGATTGTGTCTTGCATTTTGTTTTCTTTTTAGGAGTGTGAGGGTCTTTTTCAGACCCCAAACTTTCGTCCCTTGCGGGCTGTCTTATGTTCTTATTATACTATAGTTATCGGAAACTGTCAAGGGTAAACTTGAATTATTTTTGTAATAATTCTACTTCTGCTTGCAACTTGCAAACACCGTTGATTTTCTGGAATAGGCTGATAACTTGGCACCACTCTTCAAAGTTGTTGGTGTACTTGGTTGAATCGCTTTCTTGCTCACCATTCTTGATCATGGTGGAAACGATTTCAGTTACAGTCATGTAAGAACGTCCGTAGTTGTTAAGATCAAAGTTCATTGTATTTCCTTTTAGTTGATTGTTGTTTGTCATGCTTCTATTATACATATATCGGCTGATTTGTCAAGAGGGTTTAAGGTTATTTTGAAATTTTATTGAAAGTTTTTTTTGAGAGGTTTATCCCTCCCCATATATACATAACTGCGAAAACTCTGGTTTACCCGCAGATAAAATCTTGATTTGGCCGATTTTTATGGAAATAGTCAAAATAAATAGGGGGGTATTTTATAACCATAATTACAGGCCCCTACGCCGCGCCAAAACGCCGGGGTGGTGTAAACACAACAAACTCAAAATATATCAAAATGTCATACCCGAACCGCCCCGACTCGCCCCTGAGCAGCAACTTTTTTTCCTAAAATGTGTATATTTACTTGGTTGTTACTATAATGATACAGGAGGATTTCTAAAATGAAAAAACGAAACGAATACGACCCCAAGCAGGTCGAAACTTTGTTAAACACAAAGGCAACCGAAGAGCTTCAAAAGATGATCGACATAGAGATTGAACAAAAACAATCTGAAGAATTATCTGGCGAGCAATTAGTTGCACTATCTACCATACAGCCCCTAATTTCTTCAAATGTGGTAGACCCTCAAGAACGAGAGGACTATGAACGAAAAAAGGAAGCCAAGATCATCGACAAGATGGATGCTGGCTTTGGCGCTAAAATTAAAACAAGGCCGCGTCCCGCATTATGATGATACCAGAAGGACTAGATGAACAAAAGGTAATCGACATTATTATGAAAATTGCCAAACGACTAGCCCCAAAATATGTCTTCACTGGCTACGATATCGAAGACATAGAACAGGAGGCTTTTCTAATAGGTGTAGCTGGGCTAGATAAGTACGATCCCAGCCGCCCCTTGGAGAACTTTATGTACACACACATAAATAATCGCCTCAAGACCTTCAAGCGCAACAATTACTATAGAATGGACTATGGAAGCTCGGCCCAAAAACTTCAAGACCGTAAACGCAACCTTATAGAGCCCCTATCTATAGATAAAATATATAATATATGCGCACAAGACCACATAGTAAGTGACGCCCACCTTAGCGAGATTCTTGATTTAATTGATCGTAAGCTGCCCGCCGACTTACGTAGAGACTATCTCAAACTACAAAGTAATTCTTCCCTGCCCAAACAAAGAAAGGCAGCTATTGTCGAGGCTATAGAAAAGATTATTAATGGAGAAGAAGTATGAAGAAGGGCAGATTCTCAAAAGAGGAGATCGAATTTATCGAGGCGCAAGCCGAGGTACTTTCTCCAGATTCCATAGCCCAGCAACTTGATCGCGATCCATCCAGTGTCGAAAAGTGGATAAAAGAAAATATTGGCTTCTCTACAAAACAAAAGAAAGAGGCCGAGGTTGCCAACGAGCTTAAAAGCAAAGAATATTATCGTGAAATAAAAAATCAATTCAGGGAAGATGAAATAGAGGTGTTCCAATTTCATTTTAAAAAGATGTGGAGCCAGTTTCGTGATGATGTGTTCCACACAGAAGAAATGCAAATTATTGACACTATCAAGTTAGAGATCCTCATGAATAGGGTGTTAAAAGCTCAAAAAGACAGTCATGATCAAATCATAGAATATCAACGAATGATAGAACAAGAAAAACAGTTGGCCCCAGATCAACGCGACAGCGAGCTTGTTTTTGATTTGGAGCGGCAGGTAGCTGTATACAAAGCATCGCTAGAAACGTTGTCAAAGGACTACAAAGATCTCCAAGACCGAAAGGCGCGGATGTTAAAAGATCTTAAAGGCACCAGAGAGCAGCGAATCAAGGCGATTGAGGACAGCAAGCAAACTTTTGGTTCGTTAGTAAAGCAAATAGCAACTGATTCAGAGTTTCGCAGAAAAATGGGTGCAGATATGGAAAAAATGCGTCTTGCGATGGAAAACGAGAAAGTACGTTTATCAGAATATCACAAATACGAGGACAACGCGCTAGATCAGCCGTTTTTAACACCGGAAACTGTTATCAAAGAGGATTAATATGAAGAAGGCACTTATTTTTGGAATCACAGGACAAGACGGCAGTTATCTTGCCGAGCTTTTACTTGAACAAGGCTACGAAGTCACAGGTGTCACGCGCCGCGTAAGCGTAAACACCACCGAGAGAATTTCTCACATCCTGCCCAGACTAACTATCGTCGAAGGCGATATTACTGACGCTTTTAACGTAATGCGAATTATCGAAGACTGCAAGCCAGATGAAATCTACAATCTTGCTGCTCAGTCACATGTTGCAACAAGTTTTTCCCAGCCCAGTTTAACATGGGACGTAACTGCTGGTGGCGTCCTGAATATTCTAGAGGCGATTCGTCACAGTGAACGCTGTTTTGATATTCGGTTTTATCAAGCAAGCACGAGCGAGTTGTTTGGTAAAAATTATGACCAGTCTGGCGATGAAAAGTATCAGAACGAAGAAACTCAGTTTATGCCACAAAGCCCCTATGCGGCGGCCAAACTTGCGGCTCACAACTTGGTGCGGATTTACCGCGACGGATACGGCATGCACGCCAGCTCTGGCATTTTGTTCAATCATGAAAGCGAACGTCGTGGCGAGCAGTTTGTCACCAGAAAGATTACAAAATGGATCGGTGGCTTTGTTGGTTTCAAAGAAGCTTTGAGAAGAGAATACAATTTAAAAATTTTCAAAACAGAATTTTCAGAAGACAAGATTATTTTCAAGTGCGGCGTTACGAATCAAGTTCTTTCTAGCTATCCTAAGTTAAGATTGGGCAATTTGGATGCGTCTAGAGACTGGGGCCATGCGGAAGATTATGTGCGAGCGATGTGGCTTATGTTGCAACAAGATAGTCCAGACGATTATGTTATTGCGACTGGTGAGGCTCACACTATTGCGGAGTTTTTAGATGTGGCATTCACAGCTATCGGTTCTCCTCACTGGGAAAACTTTGTAGTTGTAGATCCTAAATTCTATCGTCCAGCAGAAGTGGACTATTTGTGCGGATGTCCCAAAAAGGCAAAAGAGCTATTGGGATGGGATTTAAAAATTAGTTTCGATGACCTAGTATTAAGAATGGTGGAAAGCGATGTCAAGGCGCAGGGACTACAACGACCCAACCTACAAACGGTTTCGGCAGACGGTCCTGAAGAGGGACAAGCACACATGTCAGATGTGCAAGAAGAAGGGCAAGAAAGTCTGGCTTAACGTTCATCACATAGTGAAATGGAGTTCAGCTAGTACATTAAGATACGATCCCGATAATGGCATAACTTTATGCAAAGGATGTCATAACGAGGTCACAGGGAAAGAATCGCATTATATAAAATATTTTACTGAAAAAGTAAGGAGAAACAAAAAATGAACTTTAAAGAAAAACTTATTAAAGCGTATGCCTCTATAGGCGTTGGAGATACTACTTTGGTTAATGGTAATCCATATCCAGAATGGAAAAGAGACTTGGAATTTTTCTTGTCGGAAAACCCAAGCGCGAGATCAGAAATCGTACTTATGGGCGTGCCAGTTAGTGCCGCCAGACCAATCGTAAAGTTGACAAAAACTTCTACTCCAATTACGGTTGTTCCTAAAGTAACGCCAAGCCCGGACGAGGTGATACCAGAAGAAAGTGTAGAAGAACCGTCTTCCTACAGCTTCATAGATAATTTTAATTTAAAACCTGAAAATGAGCAATAAATATACCGTAATTCAAGACACTCGCGAACAAGACGGGTGGTTTTTTTCTCCATACGATAAGTGTGAAGGCATGGAGGTCGGCACATTACATACAGGCGATTATACGCTCAAGGGATTTGAGGATATTGTCTGTGTCGAGAGAAAAGCCTCGCCGTCTGAGATCGCAAATAATTTTGGCAAGAAAAAGAAAGCCTTTTACGATGAGATAGAGCGTATGAGAGATTTCCCTTTTCGCTTTCTTCTGCTAGAATTTTCTGCGTCTGATGTTATGAATTACCCGATGAGTCTTTTAGACTCAGAGGACCAGAGAGTGTATGAGGAATACAAAGCTGGAAAACGGTCGTTACCAAATTTCAAAAGATTCAAGATCGTAGAGCAAACAAAAATCAGCGGAAAATATTTGATGAAGTCGCTAATGGAGGTTTGTATTAAACATGAAGTCAACGTAATGTTTTGTGATAACAAACATAATGCGTTTTTGATGTGCAACAGTATATTTAAACGTCTTATGGAACTTTTTAAAGAGGGTTCAGATGAGCAAGAGAGAAGAGTGGATTTCTGAGATTCATACATCCAACATAGATATAGAGAATAGGATAATTTATTTACAGGAAAAAGAAGACACTTCGGATTCTCCGGGTGTTGATTTTCGTATGGTGCAAAACTTTACGAAAAATATTAACATTCTACAAAATCTTTCTAGCGATCCGATTACGGTATATTTACAAACGATTGGTGGTTGCTGGTGGTCTGGAATGGGAGTTTATGATGCTATCAAGTTATGCAAGTGTAAAGTTACTGTAGTGGGCTATGGCCAAATATGCTCTATGGGCACAGTAATAATGCAGGCAGCAGATCGTAGGATATTAATGCCTAATTGTGTTTTTATGTGTCATTATGGCTCTAGTGAAATATCTGGCGATTATCTTAGCTCTCAAAACGAAGCTCGATTAGAAAGAGAGATGACCAATAAGATGGTCGAGATATATGCAGAAAAATGTCACAGATGTGGCCAATTCTTTATGGATAGAGAAGACTCTCTTGGAAAAGTTAAAACATACATCAAAAGAAAAATGAAAGATGGAGACTGGTATCTGAACGCAGATCAGGCTTTGGATTATGGCTTCATTGATAAGATTATGAGTAAAAATATAAAATTATGATAAATCAAAATAGAATACTGGAAGATGCTTGGCTAGGAATTGATGTAGAAGAATCCTCGCTATTCAATCCTATGGAATTTGTCATGCAGGATGCAGACAATGAGCAGCTTCTTGAGCGATTAGCTTGGCTGATGATGCAGCCCCAGTATTTTAGTTTTGCCTGTAAGTACATATTGAATATTGAACTATCGCCATTTCAAGCATTACTTTTGTACGAAATGTGGAATAGGAAATTTCCAATGCTTATAGGTAGTCGTGGTATGGGTAAATCGTTCATTCTTTCTGTTTATCCTCTGCTTCGCGCTTTATTCATGCCGCGACGAAAAATCATTGTTGTTGGCGCCGCGTTCAGACAGTCCAAGGTTCTTTTTGAGTATATGGATACCATTTGGAAAAATGCTCCTGTGCTTAGAGATCTTTGTCCTGCAAATAGCGGTCCAAGGAGAGATGTGGACAGGTGTGTTATGCATATCGGTCAAAGTACCGTTACATGCCTTCCACTAGGCGATGGTAGTAAGATCAGAGGTCAGCGGGCTAACGACATCATTGCTGATGAGTTTGCGTCTATACCTAAAGACATTTTTGAAAATGTTGTCGCGGGTTTTGCTGCCGTCGCCGCCTCTCCTATTGAAAAGGTGAAACAAAAAGCGAAAGAGAAAAAGGCTAAAGAGCTAGGAATTCCCATTAGTGCGCCAGAAAAAGAAAATGGAGGAGATAAGTCTAACCAAATTATTCTTTCCGGTACGGCTTATTACGACTTTAATCATTTTGCGGAATACTGGAAAAAGTATCATAAAATTGTAAGCAGTGCTGGCAATAAAAGAAAACTAGAGGAGATATTCGGAGGAGAAGTTCCTAGCGATTTTGACTGGACTGAGTACTCTATAATTCGTATGCCTGTCGATAAACTACCAGATGGTTTTATGGACTCTGGTCAGGTCGCTAGATCTAAGGCTACTGTTCACTCTGGTATTTATCAGATGGAGTACGGGGCGGTATTTACTACAGACAGTCAAGGTTTCTTTAAAAGAAGTTTGATCGAGGCTTGTACTACCAGTCCTACAGAGCCTGTAGTTCTGCCTTCTGGCGAGGTGTGGTTCGAAGCTTCTTTAAAAGGTGACACAAACAAAACTTATGTTTTTGGTGTTGACCCCGCTTCAGAGGTTGACAATTTTAGCATTGTTGTAATGGAGGTTAATCCGGACCATAGAAGAATCGTGCATTGTTGGACGACCACAAGAAAATCGCACAAAGAACTTCTCAAGTCTAAGATAGTAGATGAGGATGACTTCTACTCTTATTGCGCTAAAAAGATTAGACAATTAATGAAAGTGTTTCCATGTGCTGAAATCGCTATGGATGCTCAGGGCGGTGGTATCGCAGTTATGGAGGCATTACGAGACAAGGATAAGATACCCGAAGGAGAAGTTGCTATTTGGCCAGTTATAGACGAAGATAAGGCTAAAGACACAGACGATTTTCCGGGATTGCATATTTTAAGAATGTGTCAATTTGCCAAGTATGACTGGCTTGCAGAAGCTAATCACGGCCTTAGAAAAGATTTTGAAGATAAAATTGTGCTATTCCCTTATTTTGACACTGTTAGTCTAGGACTTGCTCTAGAGATTGACAAGTCAGTAGGAAGAAAGTACGACACTTTAGAAGATTGTGTCATGGAAATTGAAGATCTGAAAGACGAGCTGTCTATTATAGAGATGACACAAACTAGTACCGGCAGGGAAAGATGGGACACCCCAGAGGTTAAAACCGGAGCTGGAAGAAAAAAGAGACTTCGTAAGGATAGGTACTCCTCGCTAATTATGGCCAATATGTCTGCCAGATATATTACCACAGAAAAAGTGGCTCCTGAGTATGGAGCTATTGGAGGGTTTGCCAACGGTCAGCCAAGTTTTGGGACTGCTGGAGACAAGATGTATCACGGTCCTGCTTGGTTTACAGAGGGTACAAAGGGGCTTTACTAAAAAACGGACCCATGTTATCCTTAGTTGTGTATATCAATATGATTGCAAATTATATTGTTAATACTATTAAAGGATAAACATTAATGTCAGAACCTCTATATTCTACTTGGGGCAGCGATGCCGAAAAAGAAAAAGTATACGACGCGGCTAATTTGGATGGTTATGATGGCGCAGTATACCGCTCTGCCGGAAACAGCTATTACAGCAACCAGCAAACCTATATTGACGTAGAGCCGAATCGCTCTGTTCGCCCAAGTTTTAGAAAATCCGACTACGATGCGTTTCGTCCCGGAGAAGCTGTTCCTACGAGGCAAAAAAGAATTATCGCTTCGTGTATGGCTGCTTATGACAGAGTTGGCATTATTAGAAATGTTATTGATTTGATGAGCGACTTTGCCAGTCAGGGCATTGTTCTAGTTCACCCTAATAAGCAGATTGAAAAATTCTATAGAAAATGGTTCTCTCAAATTCATGGAAATGACAGATCCGAAAGATTTCTAAACTATCTTTATAGATGTGGAAATGTTGTTGTTCAGCGCAGAACTGCAAAGTTAAGCAAGAAGGCAGAAAAAGAGCTAAAGCGAGCTGCTGGCGCTGATATCATTATTGAGGATTTAAAAGTTCCTCGCCGCGAAGTTCCTATGCAGTACGACTTTCTTAATCCAGTAGCTGTGGATGTTAAAGATATTGGAGCCTCTGCTGTTGGCAGGCCAGAATTCTATTTAAATATTTCAAATTATACCTATCAGTCTCTACTCAAAACAGCCCAAACCAATGATGCTGTTTTTAAGACTTTGCCAATCCAACTTCAAAAACAAATTCAGAATGGCGAAAGAAAAATTCCTCTAGAATCTTCAAACACTTTCTTTTACCATTACAAAAAGGATGACTGGCTGCTCTGGGCTAATCCAATGATTTACGCTATTCTTGACGATATCAACATGCTTGAGAAAATGAAGCTTGCAGATTTGGCAGCATTGGATGGTGCTATCAGTCAGGTTAGACTGTGGACTGTTGGTGATTTTGATCAAAAAATCGTGCCAACCAAAGCTGGCCTAGAAAAAATTAGAAACATCCTTGCCAGCAATGTTGGTGGTGGAACTATGGATTTGGTGTGGGGTCCAGAGCTTAGATTCACAGAAAGTAACTCTCAGGTGTACAAGTTTTTAGGGTCTGAGAAATATCAGCCTGTGCTGACCAGTATTTATGCAGGCTTGGGAATTCCTCCTACATTAACAGGCGCTTCTGGCTCCAGTGGCGGCTATACAAATAACTACGTTTCTCTCAAAACCCTGATCGAGAGACTGGAATATGGCCGTCAAATTTTGGCGCAGTTTTGGCTACAGGAGATAGAGTATGTGAGAAAGACTATGGGCTTTAAACTCCCCGCCCAGATTCACTTTGACTCAATCATATTGTCTGACGAGGCTGCCCAGAAGAACCTTCTTATTCAGCTTGCAGACCGAGATATTATTTCTCAAGAAACTCTGTTGGAACGATTTAGAGAAATACCTCAAATCGAGCGAGTTCGTACAAACAGAGAAGAGCGAGATAGATCTAAAAATCCAAACGTTCCAAGAAAAGCTGGTCCTTATCATAATCCTCATCATAAGGAAGATATGGCCAAAATAGCATTGACAAAAGATGTTATTGATTCTGAGGAATATTTTGATAAATTGGGCTTACCTTTTCAAGAGCCACAAGCTCCAGAAGTTTCTACTCCAAGATCGCCAAAAAGCAATGAACCTAGAAAGGATTCTGGTAGACCTCCATTTACTCCGGATAGCGGTCCAAGAAAGCAGAGAAGGGTATTGCCCAGAAGCGGCGAACCTACCAGTGCTACTATTTGGGGTATTAATGCTCAGGATAAAATATCGGAAATCATGACCCCTATGGCTTGCGCACATTATAAAAAGAAAGATGCTAGAGCTTTAAGCAGGGTTCAGGTCGATGATTTGGAATACTTGAAACTATGCATTTTTACGGGTATGCAGCCAATGATGGAGGTAACTCCGGATTTAATTCAGCAAATCATTGACTCCAATACTAAACCTAGCAAGGCATTTCTAGAATTAGCAGAATCTAAGAAATCTGACTTTAATTCTTCTCATAATAGAAAGCCAAACATGTCTGAATTAAGACATATATATGCTTCCTGTTTTTCTGAGTTATTCTATTTTGGGCAAAAATAACCCTATTACAGTTTTTTTGTGTATTATCGAATATGGAGGAAAATACCATAAATGAATATACCTATATACAAGCAAGAAATCGCTGATGGGCTATCTGATCAGATCGCCAATAATGCAATCGCATGTGTCGCTGTTGCTGAATCTGATATCAAGCCATCTCCCGAATCTGTAGAAAAATTACGCAAAATAATCGCGCAAAACAACGGAGAAGTTGCTTTAGCGGAAAATAAAGATCAAATTGACTTGTATTACATCAAGTCAGTCTTAGTAAGCACCGGCTGGAACAAGAATGATGACGTTTTTGATCCACGAGAACTTTGGGAAGCTAGAAATACTCCAGAGGATAAGCCTTTTAACTTCATGCATGATGAGAAGGATATCATCGGGCATATCACAGCTAATGAAGTTGTTGATTTTGACGGCAATCCGATTGGGGATGAGTCTGAAATTCCTTCACAATTTAACATACTAACTTCTGCCGTAATCTATACCGAATGGTCAGATGTAGAGCAGAAAGAGCGTATGGATAAAATTGTAGCTGAAATTGGAGAGGGCAAGTGGTTCGTTTCTATGGAATGTTTATTCCCTAATTTTGACTACGCCTTGGCTGACGCAAATGGCCAAACTCGCATCGTCAAAAGAGAAGAAGCGACCGCCTTTTTAACTAAATATTTAAGATCATACGGAGGAGACGGAAAATACGAAGATTACACAGTGGGGAGATTGTTACGAAACTTTTCGTTCTCTGGTAAAGGCTTGGTTTCAAAACCTGCAAACCCACGTAGTATAATTCTGGAAGGAAATGATTTTTTTGATGAAACTCAATCTAAGGTTTTAACTTTATCTTCACTAAAGGAGAAGAATATGTCAGATAGTTACGAAAAGCAAGTTGACGACTTGCGTGCGGAATTGGCAGAAGCTAAAGCTGCTAATGAAGCTCTTAAAGAACAAGTTGTTGCAGAGCAGCAGGCAGAATTTCAAACTCGTATCGAGAACTTGGAAGGCACGATTGCTGAATTGCAAGAATCTTTGGCCATGAAGGACAAAGAAATGAAAGAAAAAGACAAGAAAATGGAAGAGCAAGAAGCTGCCATGAAAGCGAAAAAGGCAGAAATGGACAAGAAAGACGAAGAACTTGCCGCCATGAAGAAGAAGGCCATGATGATGAAGCGCAAAGCTCAGCTTGAAGAAGTTGGCTACGAAGCTGAAGAAGCTGCCGCAACTGTAGAGCAGTTTGAAAATGTTGACGAAGCAACCTTCGATAACATTGTTGCAGCTATCCACAAGCGCCCCGTCAGCTACATGCTTGATCAGAGCGTTGAAGACGTTAAGGAAGAAACTGAAGCTGCTGAGTTGGAAGAGGAAGTTGATTCCGCAGAAGCCAGCGAAGAAGTTTTGGAACAAGTCGAAGAAGTTCAAGAAGTTGCCATCGCAGAAGCTATGGGCCAAGAAGATCCCGCTGAGAATCTTCGAGCAGTAGCCAGCGAATGGATTGGTTCTTTCCTGCAAACTACTAACAAGAAGTAATTTTTTTAATAATTAAAGGAGATTTTATAATGGCTCTTAAAACTGACAGATCTACTCTGCAAACGGACATTTCGTTCTTCATGAATGAAGTCGCAGAACGAGGCGGCGTTGCTGCTTTGAGCACCGCTGGTTCCGGTGCTTCTATGGACAACGGTGCTGCTGTTGTTACTTACGCTGCTGATCCATCCGGGGCAGTTCCTATGGGACTTTTGGTTAACGATATGGTCGATATTGACTTGACTCGTCAACACCTGAATCAGCACAAAGACGAAGTTCAGAAGGGTGGCAAGGTTACTCTTCTCTATAAAGGTTGGGTTGTTACTGACGCTTTGGAGGGAACTCCAGCTGGTGGCGATTTAGCTTACTTGGGTCACAGCGGAAACTTCGCATCGCCTACCGCAGCTGGCGGTATTGCTGGAGGTCTTGATCAGCCTGCGGTTGGTCGTTTCCTAAGCGACGTTGATTCCAATGGTTTCGCTAAAGTCTATGTTGACCTGCCAAATAACTAATTAAAAATTAAAGGAGAAGATATAATGTCGAAAGAAAGACCTACACCTGAATTCATCGAGTTGCTGAAGCAGTCCGGTGATTCCGATAAAGCAATTGCTATGGATGCCCAGCGAGAAATCGCGAAGGCTCTTGAGCTTCCTCTTCGTAAGGGCGTCTTGTTTGGTGACGTTCTTGGTGGAATTTTTGAGGCTATGCCTCTTGAGCCCGGAGCGACTCCAGAGTTTCCATTGGATCTCTTGGCGCCCGGAACTGAAATTGATCATGTCGCTTATACGAATCCCGGAAACGGTCGTATTCCTGAGCGTCACGTAGAAGGCGATTACGTCATGGTTAACACCTACGGAGTTAGCTCTTCAATTGATTTCTTGCTACGTTATGCTCGTGAAGCTAACTGGAACATTGTGCAGCGCGCAATGCAAGTTCTTGAGTCTTCGTTTGTCAAAAAGATGAACGACGATGGTTGGCACACGCTTTTGGCCGCTGCTGTTGATCGTAACATCTTGGTGTACGATTCTGATGCAGCTGCTGGTCAGTTCACCAAGCGACTTGTTAGCTTGATGAAAACCGTTATGCGTCGTAACGGTGGTGGTAACAACGTTACCGCTCCCGGACGTTTGACAGACATGTACATGTCACCTGAAGCTATCGAAGATATCCGCAACTGGGGTATTGATCAGTTGGACGAAGTTTCTCGACGAGAAATCTACGTTGCATCTGACGATGGCGGTCCTTTGACTCGCGTGTTTGGTGTTAACCTGCACGACTTGTTCGAAATGGGTGATGGTCAAGAGTACCAAGAGTACTTCTTGAACGACCTCGGCGGCTCGCTTGAAGCTTCTGACGTTGAGTTGGTTATCGGTTTGGACCAAGGCGCTAATGATAGCTTTGTCATGCCTGTCAAGAAAACTGTCGAGATCTTTGAAGATCCCGCTCTTCACCGTCACCAACGACAAGGCTACTATGGTTGGGCCGAAATCGGATTTGGTGTTCTCGACAACCGAAGAGTTATCGCTGGCTCGTTCTAAGAACGAACACGATAAATTCTTACAAAGTCGCCTCGAAAGAGGCGGCTTTTTCTTTGTTTTTGTGTATAGATGTATATAGATCTGTGCGCAAATTTTGCGCAAAACATTACCTAAATATGGGTGCAAATATGAATTTATACTACATCTTAGAACAATATAACTTATTAGATTTAGACAATGAGTTGGCAGCTAGTATTGTTTCTTCTATATCTCAAAAAGATATTGCTACTGATGATATCAGAACTTACTTTAGAGAACAATTGCTTTGGTATTGGTCTAATCCTCAAACGATGGCTGGAGGTGTTCAAACAGCTATTGACTCGGGCGCTCTTCCTATTGAGCTAACATCAGCATTGGGCGAAATGTGGTCTAGTCTTTTTGGAAATTCCGCCACCAAGCTTTTAACTAATTCTAATTTAGAAATTGCTAAAAGAATTTTTGATGGTATGATGGCGCTTGTTTCTGTGGGCGTGGTTACTTCTGCACAATGTGATGGTTTTTATGCTTTTGGTGGTGGTTTAATCGCTCCAAATACTACAGCGGTAGATGTTCAACAAGTCAAAGACGACAAAGCTGCACAAGATGCCGCTGTTGCTGCTGAGGAAGCACGCTTGGAAGCCGAAGTTGCACTGCGACTAAAATGGGATGACGCAATGATTACTGCCGGTGTAGAAGAGGCGTTTCATAACGGCAACGAAGCCGCATTGGTTGTTGCGATCAATGCTGCTGTAGCGACGATGGGGTAAATCCGTGGCAGAATATTACGTCGATGGAACAATAGTAAGTGCAACTGGTACAGGCTCAGGCACGCAAGCCGACCCTTGGGGCAAAACCGACGATCTTTTGCAATATGCAGGCGATCAAATCTTGGCTGGTGCTGGCAAAGGGGCAGCAGGCGATATTATTTTTATCATCGCAGGAGATGTAAATAGTACCACAACACCAATGCTAAGTTTCACAAGCTCGGATTTTGTTAGTCTTACAATTATTGGGCGTGGGAGAGAATTAACAAAATGGGATTGCGGAACCCAAAACTATATGACCAGTTACAGTTCAAGCACTCCAGCAGGTTCAGCGGGAAACGGTTGCATTTTGCATGTTTGTAATTTAACCGTTGATTGGCAAGACAATATCGGAACGGTAGGAACTTATAATAGCTTGGTCGGCAGACAAACAAGTTTTACGGACTGCGACCTTCTGCTTTACAATTCAAGTTCGCAAACTGGTAATCACGGTAAACTTTCTGGTCATATTCAGACTGTCAATCTTACCAACTGTCGTTGGTACAAGGGTTACAACGCTCTGGATTGGACTGGCGGTACAAAAATAAATACTGTCGTTAAAGCGGCTCCGTCTCCGTCATATGAAAGGAGTAGCTATGGTGGATATTGGGTAAACTGCCTTTTCGATTGGAGCGGCGCGGCGAACGCTGGCCTTGTTCGTGGGGTTTGTGATTACAACCCTGTGCTTTTGAATTGTTCATTTTACATGGGTAGTACTGACCGGATTATGACAATTGCTAATTATAATGGCGCAAGGATTATCAATTGTTATCAAGAGGGCGGTAAGTGCGTTATACAAGCCCCCTATGGCAACAACTTTTCTTATGGTCTTTTGCACAACGTGTTTGCTTATAACCTTACCGATGGAATCATCGGAAGTTACGGAACTGTAATAAATGATTCTTACACGCAAAACCTAGTTGAGCTAACAAGTACAGGATTTAGAGACGCTGCAAACGGTGATTTTCGGCCTAACGATAATTTAATCGGAGTAAGCACCGCACAAATACCGTCTTGGGATTTAGTAAACCCAATAAGCCAACGTCCGACAATAGGTTGTTACACTGCACAAAACCTAATCGGCAAGCCGTACCATCCAAGAGTCAGGGGGTAACCGATGGCCGATTACTATTGTGACGGAACAATTACTTCGGCTTCGGGGCAAGGCGACGGGTCGATAGGGAACCCGTGGGGTAAGACTGACGACCTTTGGGATTACTGTTTACAGCAAATCCAAGCGGCGGGCGGTGCAGGCACAACCGGAGATCAATTAATTGTTCTCGATGGCGGTTTCAATCAAACATACAACCCTGATCCAACAATCCTAAGTCCAGCATATGGTCAGGCAAATATGCTGTACGTTAGGCCCTACGTCATGGACGGAACGCAGCGAATCCCGTGGGACTTGGGAACCTACCCTGTAATGGGTTTAAGTACGAACCGGAGAGGTTATCAGTTTTGGTTTTGCGATTTTACGAATCTGGCAACTGCTGGTTATTCGGTTCGATTATCGGCTTATGGTTCGGTTTTTTATTGCAGTTTTGACGGAAGTGCTGGAAATCATAACGGGATTTGCGCTCTTGGCGGTCAAAGCAGAATAATTGGATGCCGCTTTTTTAATGACAACAGAACGACCGGTTTACTCCACAGCGGTTCGAGTAGTCAACAGGTAATGTGGAACATATTTGAAATTGGTTCTCTAAGCGATTACGCGATTTACACTTACGGTTCTGTCTTTGCACACAATCTGATTCTTCCAACATCGTCTTATACTTACAATACGGGAATCGTTTTACCGATTCAGACGGGTCGAATGTTTCGAAATACCTTTTACAACACGACTCAAAAAGGTGCTGGTTTTCTTGTTACTAATGCTTACGAGAGTAACTACATCACCAACAATTACTTCGAAGGCTTGCACAACGCGATAAACGATGCTGGAGCAACTCAGCACCTAAATGCCTACGAGGTGTTAGCAGGCAATCGTGCTTACAACTGCGCAACAAGCGACATGCCTCCTATTTCTTCCGCTGTTTTAATCAATGAAAACAACGACTGGGCAATGACGGAATCAGGATTAGTTGATCCTGCAAATGGCGATTACCGACCTAATAAAAATCTGATTAACCAAGGATGGCGAGACGACGAGTTAAATACAGAAATCACATCAATGTCTGCGGAACTTGGCATCAAGCCGACAATCGGAGCTTATGACGCAGTAACAGTCGCACAGAAAGTAAGGGATCTTTACTAATGAGTTATAAAAAGAACACTTCAGGACAAAAATTTAATGTATTAGCTGTCAATACTGCCACAGGTTTGCCTGTTACTGGCGATGCGGCAAATATAACAGCTAAAATTAGTATTGACTCTGC
>Ga0208645_1002073_pt1 | contig 16386 bp, 28 predicted proteins | sample VirMetDEL_Sep_01_FD_184519 | JGI IMG/M metagenome (GOLD analysis project Ga0208645, IMG submission 184519) | Aqueous microbial communities from the Delaware River and Bay under freshwater to marine salinity gradient to study organic matter... | ecosystem: Environmental > Aquatic > Marine >... | reverse complement strand
GACCTTCTGCTGTGAGAAAATGTCGCTGTATTCAGCAGCGATATAGTCGGACATTGTTGCTGTGACTTGCGAGTAAGTCACGTTGAGAGGGGTAACGTCAGTCTGCGGTACGCGGACTGTTGCGGTTCCTTTCCCGATTTTCGGGAACTTCACCTGATTGCCTTCGACACTTGTTCTTTCGCGAGTAACGCCAGCCAAAGCACGTGATGCTTGATAGGCCTGCTTCACTTCCGCATCGAACAACTGCACAAAAGCGTTGGAAATGCCTACAGCCATTTTCCTATTCCTTTGTAAAAGTTAAAACACGATTAGCGCCTAGCAGGTATCCTTTCCGGGCTGCGGCTTGGGCATATACGCTACGCCCCCAAGCGTTTGCGACAGGTCAGGTGTGATTGTCTGTCAATAGGGATTATATATATAATGACGGCAATTGTAAACAACCGCCGTCACTGGTTTAAATTGGTGCGTAATCGTCGTTGCCAAACGCTTGCTCAAACATTTTCTCAACCTTTATTCGATAGGCTGGATCTGTCTGATATTCTGGCTTTCCGACCATTGCCATCAATTCTTCTTTAGACGGCGCACCGGCCATCGGCGCAACATCTACTGGGATTTGCTTGTCGCCGTAATAGCTGCGCACTTTCTGCAAAGCTCTTAGGCCTTGGGCTGTACCACCCATAATCTTGAACTCATCAAAATCATCCTGCGACCAAACACCCTTGCGCACTAGGCTAGATGCCCAGTCAGTCATTGACTTAATAACAGCATCAGCATTGTTTCCCAGTTTTTCATATTCTTCTTTGTATGAAACTTCTGCGGCGGCTGTTTCCTCGCCAGCCATAGAAATAAACTTTCCGGCTAGCTCATCAAAAGCCGATTGACTAATGCCGTTTTCTTTAGCCCAATTTTTGTAAGTGCTGTAAAGCTCATCATCTTCCGGGATACCGGCATCGGCAAATACGCTCTCATCGTATTGCTCTGGTGCTTTGTGCTTGCCCTGAGAAAACTTTTTCTGCAATTCAGAATAAGCTTTTGCCAGATCTTCACCGCTATTGAATTTTTCCGGCAACCACTCAGGTTTTTCGGTTGTTTCTTCTGACGCTACTGCATCGCTAGAAACAGTCTCGCCGTCAGGTTTAACGTGTGAGATTGCCTCTTCTGTTTGCTGCTGGTTATCGTCGCTCTCAACTTGAGCTTCGGCCAACAGACCATCAGTTTCATTCATAGGTTTCTAGCCCTTTTCATGCGTCGCTCGATTTCTCTGACCAAACTGTTCTGGCCTTCGCGAGCATAGCCGTGGCTGGCCTCTTCGCCCGGATACCACGTTGGCTGCTCTATTGTCAGTGATCGTAGATGGGTGAGCAACTTAGCCCCATCATCACTGGCGAATACACGCAGATACAGCCGGTCAATATCATCTTTATCAACCTGCTGCTTTTCTGCGATATCTGGATTTATACTTTGTAAACTGTCCCAACCGTCGGTGTTCATTAGATCATCCCTTCTGTGGGTGCCTCACCTTGTGGCTCTACACCCGCTTCTGCCTGCGCTGCCATCTGAGCAGCTTGCATTGCTTGTTCCATCATTTGCTGACGCTCCGCAGGTGTGGTGCGCAATTCTGCTGGGACGCCTAGCTTGTCGGCAACATAATCTGCAATGCTGCCAGTCTTAACCGCCATCTGACCCTCTGGCCCAAGAGCCGTTGACATCTGCACCCACTGCATAATCTTTTCAATATCACCCATATTCTGAGCTTGCGCAATCGGGCTGACCGGGGTCACTTTAACCTCAAGGCCATTGACGCGCAAAGGCATCTCAATCAAACCGCGCTCATCCATCACATAAAGAATACGCCCAACGAGCGGCACCATTGTCTCAGTAATCAAACGACCAAAAGCAGACCCAAGGTTTTGTGCCAACTCTTTCATGCGCTCGGCAATTTCTGTCGCAGACCGGGCTGACATATTATCCGGCGGCAGCGTGTCATCAAGCAGGATCTTTTTAACATTCATGCGCAAATCGTTAATGATAATCTGCGACACGTTAAAGTCGCCGGAGCGCGGCAACATGCGCAAGCTCTCGCCCTGCGGCCCGCCATTACGCGCCACTGGGATAATAGCACCCGGCGCAATGCGGATTGCCTGCGGGTTTAGAACGCCGTCATCGGCGGCGGTATAAACACCGGCAATCGACAGGCTGGCATTTTTAAGCAATAGCTCTAGCGTTTTGTTTAGTGTCTTGATGTCTGGGATAGCGGTAACCAGCGGCCCACGGCCATAAACCTCACCCGACACTTTCATATAACGCGCCACAATCCAAGGAGACGATTTCATGTAGCGCTTTAATAACTCAGCCTTACCCTCGGGCCAAATAACGTGATAGCAAAACTCACCCATCTCAGGCTCGTATAGCGTCGCCTCAATAAGCTCAATCTCTTCGGTTGGCTTTTCGTCAATCATGCGCTGCATACGCTCTGGGATTTCTGCATCAGGCCAGTGCTGCGTAATTGCCTCGCCTTTCATGCGCATACGGCGGTAAACATTATCAACCTTGCCGTGCGCACCCTCTTCGATTGCAACTAGATATTGCGGCACGGCAGTAAAGCGGATCGGCGTTAGCTCGTCGCCGGGCTGCACTAACATGCAGGCCGTGCCAACTGCCAGATCTAGCAAAAATTCACCCATAGCCAAATCAAAATTAGATTGGCGCAAAACGCTAAACATTGTGTCGCTGTACATATCCAGCGCCATCTGTGCTTCAATCTGCCGATCTTCTGGGATTTCTGGCCCCGGCTCTAACCGGCACCACGGCGCATAGGGCGGGAACAAGCCCGACTGGATGCGGTTGGCAAAACGCTGAGTGGCGTTAATAGCGGTACTGTCGAACACGCGGGCCATTTTATTCTGCCCCGGAGATCCACCACCCTCATAATAACCATCATACAGATTGCGCTGGGGCAAACCAAACTCATAACAATCTTCGTAAATCTGCCGCCAATTGTCTTTGCGGCGTTGCGCAATATCGTGACGTTTTAGGATTTCCTCAACACTACGCATTTTTCCTATGCCTCTTCGCAAAATTTCTGGCAGCTTGTTTTGACCCAAAGCCCCACGCACTCAGTGCCTTTTTTAATCTAGTGGGCGAACCATCCGGCTTTTTCTCAGGGCCAGCCATACCGCCAAACCTGCCAGCAAAAGAAACCCGGCGCGGGCCAGTGCCAGTTTTAACCGGGCGCTTTAGGTCGCCGCCGTCTTTAGCTTCGTGATGCCTGCGACCAGCTTCATTTAAGCCACCACCCGGAGCCTGATGTGCCTTCTTAGTCACGCGCTGCCCTCATATTGTCAATGAGATTTGGGTAGGGGCGGCCAGCTTTTTTAGCCGCTCTCATTGCAGATCGTTTTTTGGCTGAAGATAAAGGTTTAGATTTTCCCAAACCCTTTGGGCGTTTCTTATCCCATACCTCTTTTTTCTCTGGCATTACTTACCGTAACCCTTGCCTTTGCCTTTTTTCTTATTCACAGCTTTTTCCTTATGATCCAAGTGTTGTTTTAGTAATTCCAAGTTCTGCATCTGGACGATCAGCAGACAACAGCATACGCTTGCCACCCACCATACGCGCTTGTTTACGCGCTGCAATTGAGGCCGTTTTTTGCTGTTCTTGCGCATCAAGGCGCTGTTGCTGCCTATCTTGTGCTGCCTTCAACTCTGGATCGGGCGCTGGAGCCTTTGGCCTACTAAAAAGATTACCCATTAAAAATACCTCGCATACATCACATAATCATTGCCAGTTGGGCCATAACTACGCATTACGCCCTCTGGTGTGAATTTTAACGCATTTGCCCAGTTGATTGCAAATGAATTATTGCAATCCACAGTAAGCTGTAATCTTTTTAATTTAAGCATTATAGCAATCTTATCGAAATATCTAATAGCACCCCTCGTAAGTGATATAGGATTTGTTGCAACCTTATCAGTCGTCATCATCCAGCCCTCTGCCATACCCGGCCAATGCTTAACAACCCCAAAACAGCAAGCGACCTTGCCGTCTACCATAGCCGTGCAAGACAAATCGTCGTGACCATACTGTTTCAACAACTCAATATAATTAGGGATAGTGTCAAAATTTTCCTTATCCATCGGCCTTAATTCTGCCAGCATTGCATGACCCCAGTGAAAAGGCACAATGGTAACGGCTCGATTGCTAGATAAGTCTTGACGCCAGTTAAAAGACATTAAAATCCATATTAGCAGTGGCCTGCTTAAACTGATTACTAAACTGGCTGTTGCGTGTAATGCTGCGCACCTCACCAGCCCCCAGCATCAAATAGCCAAATGCATCACCAACGTGCGAGTGCTGGTTTTTATTAGGCACATCGCGGAACCGCTCCTGACCCGCACCCACCGCCATACGTTTAAAATGATAACCACCAGCCAAAGATTTGCGAACCTTGACACAAGAGCGATTAACCAGCAGACCCGGCTTACCATCAATCAACCTGTTCATCGGCATAGCACCGGCCTCGCGCCGCACCATAAAGTCGTTGGTGCTGGTTGGCCTAGCGTGAAGGTTCATAGTGCGCAAATGTTCAAACGCCGTTACCTCAAAGATCTCATCACGCTTGACACCCGCCGGATCACCCCAAATCAACACATCTGATTTTGGAAAGTGCTGCTGTATGTCAGCCATCAAATGATGACAGAACCGTTCCAGACCCATATCAAACGCCACTAGCTCATGCACAACGTGCCACCGGCCATTCTGCATCTTCTGCCCAAAGACCGCCGCTGGCGTCAAACCAAAGTCAAGCCCGATATGCACCGGCCAACCCGGCTCAATGTGAACGTCAGCCGACATCATGCTGTCAACAAATTCATGCCAGACCGGCTTGCCGTCCTGCACATAAACATACTGCGCCCCAGCGTAACACTGGATCCAGTCAATACTCTTGCCCGCTAACTGCTGTTCGTAATAACCGGGCGGTAAATTATTTACGTTCTCGGCCTTTGGGTTGTTGATCCAATATTTATCAGCCGAAAAAATAGCATCCTCATGCTCTTTCGTACCCTCAATAACGCCGCCGGGCTGCTTGTAAAACTTCCAAGGATACTTGCCGCGAATAGGATTTTTCTCAGCTAACTGATGCCACCAGTGATCACTATCCATCGGGTTGGTACTCATCCAGACCCCGCGCCAAGTGCAACCGCCATTCGCCCTAGTCGGGAAACGACCGACACGCGACGTTAATCCATCAACCACCGCCTTCGGCAACTCTCTAGCCTCGTCTATGAAACCGCCTGTAAGCTCAAGACTAAGCAGCTTCCGAACATCCCGAGGTTGATCCAACGCCAGAAATATCACCTCACAATCAAGCCCAGCCACGCCATCACGCGGCGGCAGCTTGATGTGATGTGTAATAGGCGGCGACCAACGCATCGGCCCCCACACATTCTCAGGAAATAACTCCTGCCACGTCTTAATCGTCGTCGTGCGTAACTCCGGGTAGCTGTTTCGGATTACTGCAAATCTGGTATATCTGATCCCATCTATCGGTGATGGCTCTTGCTTCACCGCCCGCAACATCACTTCCGCTAATGAACCGAATGTCTTGCCAGATCCCACCGGCCCCATCAATCCACGCACGAAACTGTCGTCTTGCAAAAATTCCCATACTGTTGGACTTTCCGAAAAATCTAAATTCAACCCCGCCAAAGCCTCAGTCGTTGGCTGCTTGCGACGCCGGGGTGATCTGTCTGTTGCTGCTCTAGCTCGCGCCATCATAATCCTCTGGTTCAAAAATAATAGTGGACTCGCCAGCATAATCATCGCTAGTCAACTCAAGCATAGGCCCACTGCATACCGAACAAACAATAGCCTCACCGCCATCATATACCCGGCCCCTAGTCAACTGCTCGCAATATCCACACAATATATCCTGCTTAAAAAACCGGACGCTGATGTAATCCTTCATATCAATGACCTTACCCATCATCGCCCTCAATCTCGACGATCTTCGCCGTTGGCCCAGTAATGTTAATGCCAATCATACTTGGCTTCTGATCATTCGCATTAGGCTCTAACAAACCGCGATGCTTCGCCAACAACCGCAGCGCCGACAACTTGTCGTGCATCTCCACCTCAATCTGATTACCAAACTGATTGGGCGTAACCTTAACCTTTTTCACCGCCCGCCGGGCGCGATCCGACAATTGATCACTCGGCGTCAACGTAACCCGCCCCATATCATCCCACTGGATAACATCAGTCGCCTCACCCGCGCCAATCGCCTCTAACTCTTGCACCACCGCCTCGCGACGATCCTCATCACTCGCCGCCAGCGCCGCCCGCTGCTGTCTAATCGTTGGCGTTGTTTTGCCTGACATGCAAACACTCCGATCCTGTTGCGGCATAACCAGCTAGATCCACCCAGCTATCCTGATGATCCGGCGTCGCCGCTAACCTAGCTAACTTCACCCCAGCCATCATCATAGCTACATGCTCTGGCTCAATCTGTATGCCAATAAGCGCCGTCCAAATAATAGCAATGCGCTCGTGGTTCTCCCAAATGCTACCGTAATCCTCGCCGCGATCAGCCACAGTCTCCTTGGCCGCATCCAATAACTCGTATCTGTTCATCTTTCGTCGTCCCTTTTTACATCAATAATTTTTAAACTACATACGCTGCAATCATATTCCCTTTTCTGCGCGTCGTCACGCCGCAATACAATCGCGCTACGACAGCGCGGGCATTGCCGGTTGTTCAACTTCCGCTCAAATGAGCCGTCGCCCTCATCAATCATCAGCCTCTCCTGTTCCCCCACAAGAATAGCACGATGCCCATTCGACGCAACCATAGCCGTCGGGCTGACGTATCCAGCCAGCATCGCAAGAGCGGCACGGTTTGCGCGTTTGAGACGAAAATTTTGTGTGACACCCCCCTATCGCAGTGGGCGATGGCGGGGGGGAAGGGGTCGATTTTTGCGCAGCGGCAGGATCGTTTTTTCCTGCGGCGTACACCGACAAACCAACGTTTGCTGCGCGGTACATCATAGCATAGCCTGCGCAACGTCGTAGAGCGACGGCACCCCTGCCCGCCGCTCAAGCGCAGCGTCACAAGTGTTGAGGGTTGCTGCCCGCACGTCAGCCGCAGTGAAGCCAGCGAGCGCCAGACGCCGGGCGTGTGCTATCTCGTTGTCATACATCCTGACCTGACCGGTCGCCTGCTGCACTGCGCTGAGATATGTGTGGGCTATCGCCTCGGCGACTGGGTCGTCGGGTGTGTGAGTGTATAAGCCTACATCCCCCAGACCCCCTGTCTCTTTAGGTTCATCGTCTGCGTCACTGCGTAACTGCAATGGCTTGGCAGACTGTACATCTTCCCACCGGGGCAACGCTTCGTCACCATCCCACAGCACTTGATACCTGTTGCTCTTCCATCCTGTCATTGTCTCTTGGTAATCCTTTGGGTTTAGCTGACGCACATACTTCAGTTTCTTGAGCTTCTTAACACTCTGATGCACCGACGTGCGGCTCTTCATACTGCTAACACTCATCAGCGTATCCATAGACGGCCAGCACACACCGTGTCGGTTTGTAAAGCCACACAACGCACCAAGCACACGCAGGTCGGTTTCGTTAAGCTGCCTGTCGCTAAAGCAGCGCATTGGCGCAACAGACCACGGTCGCTTGTTTTCAGAAAGGGATTTCATCATTCAGTTCCTTTTCAGTTCTTGTTCTAACCTTCTCAACAGCAGCTCCGGGGAACATCTCTTTCGCCATTTCTGCCACTTGCCCGGCCTTGTCTTTACGCCAGCCTGACACGATAGCTGCGATCTCATCAATGCTGTAGACCACCATCTCGCGGTTTTCTTTCGCCACCTTGCCCGCCTCATAGTTACTGCGCGTAATCGCCAGCACTTTGCCATCATCCATTGCCGCTTCCCAATACTCACCAGTCAGCGGCTTATGCCCGGCAGCGATAGCAGCCTGCTCAAGCGCAGCCAGCCCACGCAATGTCACAGACACCTGATGCTCAACATCGTGCTGATCCTCAATAGCCTTATTCAACAGATCCATCTGCGCTTCAAATCTACCACGCAATCCCTGTTCAACTAGCCACGGTAATCTATCCACACCCCACTTCGCTTCCATCGCTGTCGCGGCTCGATCATATTCATGCAGCGCATCCTGCATACGACGCATTGCCATCTGACTAGGCGCATAATGTTGTTTGCTTGGTTTGGTCGGTTTTTTAACCATCTTAAATACTCTCCCTGCGATCATTCCCACTGTGTGATTGTGATCCCCTATAGGGGGGATCGCATCTCACACATATGTGATTTGGTATGTGATGGGTATGTGATTGGTGTGTGATTTCAATTACAGCCATCACACATTTTCTCCTAACTCTCTGTTTATCCATACTTTCCCGCCGTCAATCACACACACACCCTTGTTTTGCAGTGCTGCGCGGTCATCTCGGCGCTTGCTTGACGTAAGATCCGGGCATTTATTCTTGTGCAATTCATGCCACCGATCTACTGACATAGCCGTTGCGCTCATATCAATCAGGCCATTCTGCAACGCCTGCAATGCCAGCAACTGACCACTCGTCAGCTTTGCACCACGTTTCTTTTCGGCAGCTTCGACTGGCAACAGCACGGCACTGCTGTCATCTATCAGCGCGACAGGCGTCAGTTCGTACTGTGCATCGGCTATTGGTTCTGCGTCTTTCATCTTTTCCATCTTCAGCGTCACCCGGCCTTCACTGCTCGACAGTGCCAACACAGTATCGCTTAGACCCAAAAGGGAACTGCTGCCCCTCATTCCCCTCGCAGCGTCCTTGCCAGAGTGATGCACGGCTAAGACGGCGCAGTCAGCGTGTCGTTGTATAACGCCGCACATCTCGCCAAACTGCCCCATAGCCGTGGCATCGTTTTCATCTGAGCCGGTGCTGGCTAGTGTTCTTGCCACAGTGTCGATCACGATAAGGCTAAACTCTTGCTTGAAATTGTCGATAGTGCGCAGCAGCTTGTCGAGTTCTTGCTGGTCAAGCAGCTTGACAGCCATCGGCAGCACATAGAACGGTGCGTCACCGTGCTGGTCACTGTGCGCCTGCCACGCCCTCACCCTTTTACCCAAACCACCCACACCCTCTGCGGCTATCACCAAAACAGCGTTTTGCTTTACAGCCCTGCCGTGCCATTCTTGCCCATAGGCAATAGACAGCGCCCAATCAATCGACATGAACGATTTACCAATGCCCGGCGCACCGTACAGCACAGCAAAGCCGTGCCTTGTAAGGATACCATCCAGCAACCATTCGACCGGCGGCATATTCTTGAGGTAATCGAGGTTGTATGTCTCAAACACATCAGGCTTCGGCTCTGGCGCTGTCTCAACCACTGGCGCTTGCCGCGCTAGTTCCAGCAGCACGTTCTTGCCATTGCCAGCTTGCAGCCAATCAGCCACGTCACCCTTTGGCGGCAGGTTGGGCAAGTCTAGGCGCTTGATCTTGCCGACTGTGCCGTGCAACGCCGCTATCACTGTGTCGGCATGTGCTTGCCCGGCCTCATCGTTGTCGGGCAGCACAATCACGTTTCGATCGGCGAAATACTGCGCCAGCTCCGGCTTCCAGTTCTTTGAGCCGCCGCTGTTGGTGGTGGCGATCAGGCCAAGCTCAATCAGTGCATCGGCGCATTTCTCGCCCTCAACAATAAATACTGGCGCTTGTGGGTTTTGCATGATGGCCGGTAGGTTGTATGGCAGAGGGTCAATGTCTTTGATGCTGTTGATCCAGCCACCGCTGTTATCCGGGCGTCGTTGTCTAAATGTTTTGGGGTTGTCAAACCGCAGCACCTGATAAGCCAGAACGCCGTCGCTGTCATAGTAATCATAAGCGCGAGACATCTTCGGCACGACTGGCAGCGCCTTTTGTTGCTGCTTGCTGATGCCAAACTTTCGCTCAAGCACGTCAGGAATGTTGCCGTTAATAGACGCTGGTTCGTTGGCGCGCACAAGGTCAATCACCCCGCCCGCAGCGCCAGTCTCGAAATCTGTCCAAACCCCTTTGCGCGTGTCAACTGATTTGCTGCCGTGGTTGCCCCAGCGGATCTCAGTACCGCGCCTGCTAGTCGGCTCACCCCAATAATGGATGGCGACTTGCTCTATGTATGCTGCAATATTTGTCATCTTATTATCCCTTTCCCCCTTTGTCCCTGAGACATGACCGGCGGCTAGGGGGGAGAAAAACCCTGCCGCCGGTCACTACCACCGCTAAAACAAGTCAGCGCCCTCGACTGATGCAGGGACAACAGCAGCCGGTGCGACTGTTGGGGTGGGTTCTGTGGCAGGTTCTGCCTTGTCTAATCCAGCCGGGCGATCAACCCAACCAGCGATTGACCATTTCGGTGAGCGAAAGGTTTGCGTTCCTTGCGCCTTTGTTTCGATCTGGATGCGATCAGAGCCGGTGATTTCAACCACTGGCACCTTGCCGGGGTTGTCAGCCTTGCCAGACAAATACGCATCGTGAAGATCGTTCATTTGATTGCGCACGATCTTGCTGCTGCTGCTCATCTCACGCAAGCCGATCTCTTTGTTGAACATGCGGATGCGAAATCCCTCTTTGTGTTCGTCGCTTGGCTTGACCGGCATTGGCTCGCCCACTTGAACAAAGCGAAAGTCTGGGCCAGTCTGGGTAAAGGCGATGAAGCCCACCTCGATTGCGTCCATATCCATCACCACTTTAAAGGGCAAATCCATTTCGGTTTCGCTCTTTTCCCAAGTCCCCTCGGATGTTTGATGCCGGTCTTGGCGCACAAACGATCCATCTTTAGCTGAGAATTTCATAATAGGCAGGAAATCCCCACCCCCGGAACTGCTAGTCTCTGTAAAACCTAAAGCCATTTTAAACTCCTAAACTTTAGAACTACCGCACGACCAGTGCGGCTTGGATCGGGAAATAGGCACATATGTCTGCGTCTTGGCTGTCGCCACGATCAAACCTTCCGCCCTTCCCCAATGTGTAATCGCCCGCAAAATCAAACCGGGCGATGTTATCCTTATATACGTTCAGCAAATATGCTGGCAAGCCGGTGTGCTGCGTTAGCAGCCGGGCTTGTATTACTTTCGACAGGCTGATCATCGCCGTGTCGTACTGAAACAGTTTTACGTTGCGATGCTTCACCTCGATAAATGCCTTGGCTTGGTTGTCCTTAAACACCACAAAATCGAGGCGATATTGTATTGGCAGCTTATAGAAATCATAACCGTGCTGCTTAAAAGCGTCAGCCAGTGCCTGTTCCTTTTTGCGGTCGGCCTCGGTTTCATACATTGGCCTAGCCATCAGCGAGGTGTTCCCTGATAATCATCATCGCCGTCATCGTGTCGCACTCCATTGCGTACCGCCAATCATATTGCTCGGCTATATCACCGCTTGGCTCAAAATCAGCCATACCAACAATAGCCGCGACTGGGAAGCGCCAGCGAATAGGCAAGCGGTCGTATTTAAAAACTAGCAAGGGCAACTTGTGTGTCGCCAATGCACTAGCGCAACACTGATCCCACCAAGCGGGCTGGATGCCAAATCCTGCGCGATACCTTTTCGCCTCAATTGAGAAGGGGAAGTCAGGCATCTCAACGCAGATCAGGTCGCCGTGATCGGCAGCGCGATACTGCTCTATGTCACGCTTGAACGTTAGGCCAAGCTCTTCATGCAACAGCTTTGCAAGCTCACGCTCAAAGCTGGCACCCTTATTCCTGCTATTAACCATTGCGGTTGACTAGCGAGCGCATAGTCTCTGCCGCCTTGCCGGTGTCTTGCTCCATCATCATCCGGGTCAATCCCTTGTCGAGTACCTCATCGGCGAGCGCAGACATAGAACGGTGCGCTGATGTGTCCAGAACAATCTTTAATTTGTCAACTGTGTCACTGCGCAGCCTTAACATTTGGTTTTTTATCCCGGCCATTTATTTAACCTTTTCAATGGTTTGTCATTTTTTTCAATAAAAATTGCTAATAACACTTGTAACACATCTATAGAATTGTTAAATAGTTATTAGTCACTAGTAATCAAAGGGAGATAAGAATGTTTGAGGTGAGAATTACAAGGCATTGGTCAGGCGATACATACAATGTTGATTTGGTATCTTGGGACAGAAACGGCAGCGGTATGCCAGTGGGCAAGGCTTTCAATGTTTCGCGCCGCAAAGCCAAATCAGAGGCCAAGCGCGTTGCTGCTTTATATAACGCAGAGATTGTCATGCCAGAGGGAGTAGCATAATGACCACATACATAGCTTATTACCGGGTATCAACTCAGCGTCAGGGCCAGTCCGGCCTTGGCCTTGAGGCGCAACGCGCAGCCGTTGCCGGTTACAACATCGCCGCCGAGTACACCGAGGTCGAGAGCGGCAAGAAAAGCCAGCGCCCGGAACTAGCCGCCGCACTGGCCGAGGCCAAGCGCACTGGCGCAACGCTGTTGATTGCGAAGCTCGACCGGCTGGCGCGTAACGTGCATTTCATCACCGGCCTGCTTGAGGCTAACGTGCCGATCCTCTGCGCTGACATGCCAGAGGCTGACCGCACCTTCTTGCAAATGGCCGCTGTCTTTGCGGAGTGGGAAGGCCGCAAGATTTCCGAGCGCACCAAGGCCGCACTGGCTGCCGCCAAGGCTCGCGGTGTCAAGCTCGGCTCTGCTGACCCTGCCGCTGCTGGCCGGGCGTCAGCGGCCAAGCGCGTGGCGCGTACCAATGTCGCCGCCAAGCAGGCTATGCCTATCGTCTCGGTGCTGCGTGAGGCTGGTGCCTCACTACGCACCATCGCCGCCAAGCTCAATGAAGCTGGCATACCCACCGCACTCGGTGGCAAATGGCACGCATCCAGTGTGCGCAACATAATGGGAGCAAACTAATGGGGTTTGATGATGACCCGCAGGCGCAATCTGCGGATTTGCTGGGCAGCTTTAAAAAGGCTGATCCATTTACCTTTGAAAACAAACTCGGCGGTTCGTCCGGGCTAAACCTTGGCGAGCCACCTATGACACGCAGCCAGAAGGCTTGGCGCAAGAAAAAGGAAAGTGTGCGCTTCGGCACGTTTAGCAGAAAGGGGCAAACTAATGGTTAAAGATACAATCGGGATGCTGTTTGTTACAGCATTTGTAATCACGTTTTTTACTAACGCCATCACCGACTGGAATTTCTGGTATTTGATGGCTCGTTTTGGGGGTGCAAACTGATGGATATTATTACACGCCAAGAGGCGATTGAGCAGGGGCTGGTTCGGTATTTCACTGGCAAGCCTTGTATTCACGGCCACATTGATGAAAGGCTTTTATCAAGCGGGCAATGCAAAGAGTGCGACAGGTTGAAAGCTGTAAGGTATTATTCTGAAAATGCCAAAAAGGTTTTAATTAGGACGCGCCAACATCATAGCATCAACAGAGACGAAAAAAATGCTAAAGCTTTGCAGTGGGCTAAAGAAAACCCAAACATTCGGGCGCATCACAGAGCGGCAAGAAGGGCAGCAATGTTGCAAGCAATTCCAAAATGGGCTGACAAAGACGCCATCCTTCTAAAATACAAAGAACGCAATTGCATGAACAAATTGACTGGGTTGCCGCATCACGTTGATCACATTGTACCACTGCAAGGCAAAAACATCTGCGGGCTTCACGTCGCTGAAAATTTGCGAGTAATCCTTGCAAGAGACAATTTAAGCAAAAACAACAACTGGGAGACAGTATAATGGTCGGGAAACTTACACCAGATAATCAGCTTTCAGCCAGCAAGACGGCTGCGCTGTTGAACGCATCACCGTGGGAAACGCGAAACGAATTGCTTGAGGCAATGATCAGCATTGATGAGGGCAACCCGCCAAAGTGGATACCACAAAATGAGCCTATGGAACTGGGCGATTACTTTGAGCCGTTCATATTGCAAAAGGCTGTTGAGAGGCTTGGCCTGACCAACGCCGAACTAGACATCACCGTGCCATACCAGCATGATTTCTTGCCGCTGGCCGCCAGCCTAGATGGTACTGGCGTTGGCAAAGGCTCAGTCATAGCCAACTGGGATAAGGGCATCTATGTGCCTCAAGGCGGGGCTATTGACATTGAGGGCATCGGCGTCCTTGAAGCCAAGCTAACGTCAGCACGGCCAGAGGAAATACCGGCACCACACCGTGGCGCGCTGCAATTGCAGTCCCAGCTTGCTTGTACCGGATACAAGTGGGGATGCGTTGCAGTGCTGTACCAAAGCATAACGCTGCGGCTGTTTGTTTATCAGGCTGATGAGGTTGTGCAGCGCCGCATCCGCGAGGCGGTTATTGATTTTGAAAATCGCCGAAAAAATATGGACAAATACCCGGTCGTGTCACCGGCTGATGGCGTGGCGGCGTATGGCCGGGTCGATGCAGACGCATCGCCATTGGAGCTTGAGGGTGACGATGCACTGTGGGTTGATCATTTGATGGCGGCCAAGGCCAACAAGGCGATGGCCGAGCGCGAGATCGACATTGCCACTGCCGCTTTGATGGACAAGATGGGCAGTCACGACACAGCCTTTGCGTCAGTCGGCAATCGCCGGGTGCAGGTCAAGTGGCCGACACGCAAGATGCGGGCGCAGCCTGAGAAGGTCGTGCCCGCCAAGCCTGAGACTGTCATGCGGCAGAAAACCCTAACGCTAAAGGAGATTGACTGATGCCACCAAAGCGCCGAGAAAGCTCGTGGAAGCCGATTGTCAACGCGGTGGCCGCTTACCACCATTACAACGGCTACGGCCCGACAGTGGATGAAATAGCCTATGCTGTGGGTCGATCAAGAACCGCCGTCAGGTTTCAGCTAGACAAGTTGATCGAGGATGGCATCATAACGCACACGCCCGGCAAGATCAGGACGATCAGGGTGGTGGAATAGATAAGGGGGCGAAAGCCCCTTATTTTTTGGGTTGCTTTATGCTCTCAACTACGCCGCCGCCAAAGTAAAAGCCCAGAATAATTAGCATTGCATAGTTGATCGTGAACTGATCCATCACCTTGGTTACAGCGTCGGGGTCACCCCGGCCAGTGATTGTCATGCCAAGCACCAGCATGTAACTGCCCAAAAACGTAGCCCCAAACATCAGGGCAAGGTAGCGCTGCGCAATTTTAAATGGGGCATACGCTGACATTAAATCAATCTTGGCTTTGCTTTTTGCCGCAATAGCTTCCTCATCTGAGGTGTGCATATCATCAATGAGCTTCATGCCCTGACTGATTACATCACCTGATCCTAATATTTTTCCTAATACAGCTAACATTGCTTGATCCTTGTTTGTTTTTTCCCGCGATTGATTATCTCATCAATGGTTCTGCCGCAACCAATGCACCTGACACGATCCTCGTCAAGAACACAGATACCAACGCAAGGGCTTTTAGCCATCTGCCAGCGCCCTCATCCGCTTGACTAGTCTCTCCGAGCGATTAGGCAATTGACGCGCCCACTTGCTGTCAAGCATTTCTAGCGCAGCCCCAGCCCATTGACGCTCATCAACGCACCGCTTCATGCCTTTGAACTTTTTCATAGTTGGCAGGCCCATATTAAAAACCATATTGGCGATAATGCGCTGCGCCTCTTCGGGCAGTTCGCTGAAATCCTCATAGAGCCGGTGACAATCCTCGCGCACGATTGCAATGTCCAGATCGAATAGCTGTTTCATTCGGCGCTCAGTAATTGTAAAGCCTTCTGGCTTGCCGTATTCTGCGTCACCCTCAATGATGCGATGGCCGACGCCAATCGTCAAATGGCCAGCCGTGCATTTATACACGTCTAACCGCATACCCTCGTCAGAAATTAGCTCTTCGCGTAGTTTGTCGATATCCATTATCGCCTCATTTCTTTAGCCAGCGCGACAGCTTTGAGCCAGCTTTCTTCCTCAGCTTCGCGAGTAAACGCACTGCCTTGCATCCTTTTGCTGTACTGCTGTATTTGTGAGACGTGGAAGAATAAGCAGCTTCTATGTTCCTTGCCACACAACACCAGTATGTCATAATCTGCCCAATCTTTTGTGTTACGCGGTAGATGCTTCGCCGAACACCCAGACCCAAGTTGAAAATGATAAGCCGGAGTTCGCTTGCCTTTAGCAAGTATGAGGCTCGCAGTCTTAACTTGTATTCTAAGCACCGTGTTATCAGTCTTTGATATAGCCACGCCATCTATCTTATCCTGTGCTGCGTGAGCATACGCCCAACCATTCATGCTTAAAATGGCCGCCCCGGCGATCATCTCGCCAATCAGCCCGGTCGTGGTCTCACTCATCTAAGCCCTATAGCTCCAGCACTCGACACCATCACCGCGATGAACAAACCTATCACAACAACCGTCAAAACCAAAATAGCTAGTCCGATTTTCATGT
>Ga0208645_1002072_pt1 | contig 16387 bp, 20 predicted proteins | sample VirMetDEL_Sep_01_FD_184519 | JGI IMG/M metagenome (GOLD analysis project Ga0208645, IMG submission 184519) | Aqueous microbial communities from the Delaware River and Bay under freshwater to marine salinity gradient to study organic matter... | ecosystem: Environmental > Aquatic > Marine >... | reverse complement strand
GTTGTTTATATTTTAATTCACAATAGTTATCGAAGCAAGAACCATCTTTACCATCATGGCAAAAGTATTCTTTTTTAAGAGTAACTATCCATCCACCTTCATTACTTAATAATTGTTTACCGCATTCTTTGCAGTAACCACAAACTAATACTGTTGATTTTTTTTTAACCCAAGTTTTTTTCATTGTGATATTTTTACAACAGGTGTTGCATGATTACAATAAAAACTGCGACAGAGTTATACAAAATTAATTGTTGAAATAAATATACAAATCGGTTATCATATAATTATAAAAAAAACAAAGGAGAAAAAAATGAAAACACAAGAAAATAAAAAACCTAAAAAATATTTAGGCATAATCTATATTGGCATGGGGGGTTGTTCATGGTTAATAGGAGATGAAATTGGAGAAGTAGCTGTTGAAGTTGCAAAGATGTGTAAACAAGATTGGAAACATCTTTTTAAATTTAAAAAGAAACATGTACATCCAGTAAATATTTATGATTTTACTAACTCAGAAGGTTGGTATGCAAGATTGGATATGGTTGTAAAAGATAAAGAAACAAACAAACCATTAAAACATCTTAAAACTGTTTACGCAGTAAGTTAATTAACTACCATGCTTTGCAGCTCCAATATCTAGGTGTTAGTTTATTGGTAGCTGTAGAGCATTTGTGTCTAGCTCTGAAGCTCTTTCGTCTTGCGGGTATTTGTTTCTTGATTGACATCTTTGGATCGCCAAATCGAACTAGCTTAACTTTCTTTCCTACCTTTGCAAGAACAGCAGATTTCTTTTTAGCACCTGGAGTTCTCTTAGGTTTATTGTAACCAGAAAATCTTTCACCTCTATATGTTATTGCCATGTTTATTCCGCTGGACTATTTTTGTTTCCATTAATATAATTATATACTCTGCCAATAGCTTTATCAATTCCAAACAATTCACCTTTAATATAATTTGTATCTTCTTTTAAATCAACAATAGATACTAGAACCCATGTGCATAAACCAAATAAAGCACTACCTATAAATCCTATAATCCATTTAATATCAATTTTCATTTCGCAACTTTACCTTTATTCACTCCCTTTTTAATTACATAATCTTGTGTACCATTAGCACCATGATTTACTTCTTTCTTTAGAAGTTTAAATATTTCTAGTTCTTTTAATTTTTTTTCTAATTTCTTACTATACATTTCAATAGTTTTAGTATCTCTCATTTTTTCTTTCTCTTCTTATTTTGTTTAATGAATTGTTTTTCTACCCAATAAAACCATGAGTCTACCAAACCAAAAAATTTATATAAGAACTTATCAATCATCTGCCTTGACCTTTGTATCTTGTTTGTTTCTTCTGTCTCTTCTCCGACTTTGATTGAGATTTTTTATGCACACCTCTTCTCTTAGGTGGCTTCTCTCTTGGGATATAATGTGTGAACTTTTGCTTAGCCATTACTTCTTCTTCTTATATTTTTTTTTCTTTTTCTTCTTACCCATTTGCTGAGATAGAAGTGTAGGTTTCTTTTTGCTGTATTGAGATACAAACATTGTAGGTATTTGTTGTGACATATTATTTCCTCTTAATTAATTCAGTTCCTTTTATACCATAAATTGCACCCACTACAGATACAAATAATATTTGAAACCACATTGGCAGCTCATTAAAGTATTCAAAGAATAAGTCTAGCTTTACTTTAATATCTGGATCGTTGCTGAAAACACTATAGACCAATAACAAAATAGGAAGAGATACAAGTATAAGTACAAACTCGTCTTTCCAACCTTTGTCATTAGATGCAATAATTTCTTTTTTATATTCCAGTTCTCCATTAGCTAACTTCTCTGCGTGTAATCTTTCTGCATCAGACATAAGCATCTTAGTTCTTTGTCTATTTTGATACAGGTGAGAACCTGTCTTTATACCCATCGATAATAATTTCAACCACATTTTATCTTATGTCTCCTATGATTGGTTTGTATTTCGTCTTACCATCTTCTTTAAATGCTCTCAAGAATTGTTTTCTAGGTTTATCTGATATGCTGCAATGCACCCATCCAGAGTTAGGTTCGCCAGGAGTATAGAACTCAAGGATCATTTGATCCCAACATTCAATGTTATCTTTAATCCAATAAGCAATATCTGCATTATCAAATCCTATAACTTCAAAGTCTACCGCCTCTGCTTTTGCGTGTTGGCTATCCAATGAGCTTCCAATCTTGGCACAAAGTTCTGGAGATCTATAACCAGAAGTTACAATTACTGGACCAAACTTTTCTCTAACGGGTTGTAATAATTTTTGGCATAACTCTTTTAGTTTAACAATCTGATCCATGTTAGGTTCATTAGCGATACCATTTCTGATTGCAAAATCAGACTTAGTCATTTCTTTTAATGTAAAATTTTTAGATAATTTCATTCGTATATTATTTTCACTCCTAGTTTCTTTTGTTCTTTAGTCGTACCTCTTGATATAAATGATCCTTTAAGATTTCTTTTATATCCATCGGGTGCAACATAACTGTTTTTCTTTCTGTAATTTTTTGCCTTAACATCATAAGCAGTATACTCACCAGTTGTCATATTTAAAGTTACAATATCTACTGGACCAAGACCACCAAGTGGAACAAACACAAGTATATTAGGATCTTTTGCAAGTCGGAGTTGTGCAGCAAGTTCAGTAGTTAATCCAGCGATTGCCTTAACTCTTCTGTTTGATTTAGCCATTATATTTAATGTAGCCTAGCAAGGAAGCTATTGCACCACCAATAAGTAATAAGACTCTAAAGCCACCTTTACTTTTATTTACATCTGCTTTTAAATCTCTAATATCTTTTCTCATTTCATCTATTGCTTTGAATAAAGTTTTCATTCTTTCTGCACAAACCTTTTCATGGTAGGAGATACGAATAGAGTTGTTATCCTCTATCGCTGATTTAAATGATTTCTTTTTAACTGTCTTTCTCATTGTCTTGTATCTCGTTGCAAAAATAGTTCATATATAATTTGTTATCTTCTATACTTGTTTCCATTTCTCGTGAAAAGTTAATTATTAATTTTCCACCTGCACCGACACACTCAGACCAAGACTTAAACTCTGTAGGTAAGGTTGCGGTATTATTACAATAGCCTGTTATAGCAGAGCATATGCTAAAGGCTAATATAAATTTCATTATATACCAATTAATGCTTTTACTTCTTCTTCAGTTAAACCTAAGTCTAAAAGTTTTTGTTTGCCAGATGCTTTTTTAGTTTCTCTATCTGCATCAGCTTGTTTTAATTCTTCAATCTTTGCATTTACTTCTGCCTCAGTTGGCATAGTAGCACCATCTTTAATAATCTCTATACATTCATAACACATTCTTTGATCGTTAGGAATTTTGTTTCCATCATCATCATATTTTTTCCAAGTGTACCAATTACCACCATTAAAATATTTTAATGCTAATTGTAAATAATCTTTTTCCATTATTGACTATCTCCTAATCTTATAAAATTTGCATAAGTAGAATTTTCTGTTGTTGAACCATACATATCTGTATCTGCACCTAATGTTATGTCAAATCTAACTTTACGATTTGATGTATCTGTGCAATTAAAATAACTATTAATTGTAGCATTCCAATACCAACCACTATCTTCTCCAATTTTAGCTTGAGCTAAAATATCCCAATTAGAACCATTATCTACTGTTCCTAAAATTCTAGCATCACAACCATTATTTATTGCATAGCCAGTTGTTGTAAATATAACATAGTATAATCCTGTTGATGGAAAAGTAAATACACCAGAACTTTCTGTCATTCCTGTTCCAATTTTAGCAAAACTTGCATCATCTACTCTTTCCCAACTTCCACTTAAAGGTTGTTGTGCAGAATCTGCTTTATTAGTTGTAAATCTAAATATATCAGCTTCTTCAATACCACCACCAGCTTCTGCAAAAGTATTATCTCCTCTTAAAAAAGTTGTAGCATCTTTAGTTCCTGTTGCTGAAAGTTTAGCAAGTTGAATTGTGCTATCTACTATTTTTGTATTGGTAACTGTATTATCACTAGGAGTAATTGTTCCTGTAGTTATTTTACTAGCATCAATGTTTGGAATATCATCTGCTGTAAATCCACCAGATATAATGTTTGCTAAATCTCTTGCTTTAGTCATTCTAATTTCCTTTTACTTTCTTTAAAGATAATTTGCAATTAGCTTTTGTCATAATATTATCTCGCTGTACAAGGGTTATCTCCCACTAAAGGTTCTTCGGCAAATGCCATGTATAAAATATTAGCACCTGCTCCATTACTATCTCCTGCTGTGCCTCTTAATTTAAAACCATTACTTAATAAATCAAAACCAACAACTGCATTTGCATTAACTTCTGAAGAAGGATCATTAGAAAGTATATAGCTATCATTTTGATTATCAAATCTACTTTCTTTCATAATCCAATTTCCTGATGCACCATATTCTTTTACAATAACTAATTTTGGTTTAAATCCGAGATAGCAGAAACTTCCGTCAACCGAACCGTTGCCAACATAAGAACCAAACTTGCTGAAGCCTTTAATTTCGCTGAAGCAATAAGCAATTATATTATTACCAGAACCATTTGTTGAAAGTGAATTACCAACAGTAAATGTTGAATTTGTTGGAGATGTTGCATTAAAAGTTCCATTAGATAGAGATTGACCATCAGTTAAATCTAAAAACATAATTTGATTGTTTCCCATAGTTTCATGATAAACTACCCAATTACTTGTAGTACTACGATTTTTAATAATAATCATTTTAGGTGTAACACCTAATCCATGACCAATTGTTGCACTAGAAGAACCTGTTCCTGTATAAGACACAATACTAAATCCACTTGTTGTATTAGCACTAACAGTAGAGTTTATATCTCCAACTGTGTTTGATGCAGTTGTGTTTGAGGCTAACCAATTCCATGATGCAAATGTTGCAGAATTAGCATTTATTATACTATCTGTGCCAAGAGTAAAACCATCATTATCAAAAGATTTAACATAATTACTTGATGTATTTTCTGCATTAGTTAAATTTGGATATAATCCTTGATTATTACCTCTAACAGCATCAGTAAGTGAATGAGGTGTAGCGGCAGACCTTGATTTAATCCAAGTCATATCTGGTTGAAATCCAACTCCTGTTATAGCTGTATCTGTTGTACCATTACCTGTATAAAGTTTAGTATTAAAATAATCCGAAGGTTTTTTAATTGTAGTGTAAGCCATTATAAATTTAATCCTTTTGTTGATAAAGCAGTATAACCTGTTGGAACATCATATTCAAATATTCCTATACCACTTGCGTTAGTTCCTGCACTAGCTACTGCTGTAGTTCCAAAATAGCCATTACCGAAGTTCCAATCTACTTGAGAATTATATTGTTGTGTTCCTGGAATTAAATCTTTGGTTTGTAAGCTACTATGTGTTTCTGTATAAATTTGTGTTCCATTTTTCCAAAAAGTAATTGTTCCATTTACTTTATCAACACCAACACTAATTATATCACCAGCTCCAAAAGTAGCATAAGTACCACCAGGAATACCACTTTGACCAGTTATAGTTCTTTCAATACCACCTGCGTATGTATAAGCAAATCTATTAGTATCCATATCAGATTGTACTGAACCTCTTACAGTTCCAGAAGCATCATAAACACCAATATAAGGATATAACCCACTTACAATTTTTGCTTCCCAATAAAATTTTCCGCTTTGACCAATCATACCTATTGTTGCTTTACCTGGTTGCCAAGCATCAGATGGAGATACACTTGTTGTATTACCATTACTTAAAGCCAAACTTGAAGATTTATCTAAAGGATTCATTGTGCAAAAAACATTTGAAGGATTATCTTCAGTATTCGTTAATGTACCACCTGCAACTGTAAAGTTATTACCGTTACCAGATTGGTCAGTAACACTATTACCATCTTTTAAAATAAAGTAACCATTAGTTCCATAAGTTACACTTACATCTGTTTTAATTTTCCAAACACCATTGGCATCATATTCTCCAAATGCTGTAGCATCATAAGCTGTGCCATCTATAAAGTGAACATGAGACATTGAACCATCAAAATAATTACCACCAGCAGAACTATATTTACCTAAAAAATTTGTATAACTTGCTGTGCCTAAAGCTAAATCAAGATTTTGTGATGGGTATGTTGCTGGAGAAAGTGATGTTTCTTGAGAACCATTTATATAAATTTTAACTCTATCACTTGCTGTTGCTTGTGTTGTATCTACTTCAACTACAATATGATACCAAGCTGAAGTATCTCTAAATAACCTAGATGTTTCAATATTAATTGATGTTGAACCACCTAATGTATGTTGTACTAAAATTTTATCAGATGCTGTAAATTGAACATCAAATCTATTGTTATTATCTAACCAAGTTTCAAATATTTGTTGTTGTGCTGATAAGTTTGCTCTTTTTACCCAAACAGAAATAGTAAATATTCTTCTGCTTGTAGCAGCTCCTTGTGTAAATGATAAATATGTACTAGCCATTAGCAAATCTCCGATTTGAAAATTGTATTCATTAGTTAAACTGTGCTCCCCCTGTTGCACCAAATGATGATGTCAAACTAAAACTTCTGTCTGCTGTTTGACCTTCAGCATCTGTTGCTCTGATTGTAAAATTATAAGTTGTTGCTTGTGTACTAGCACCACCAAAATCGGTTGTACTTAATACACCACTAGATGATAAAGTAACATTAGCTGTTGTCAAGTTACTTCCTACTTCACTAAATGTAACAGCACTATCTGATGTTGCAACTACTGTTGCTAAAGTACCAGAAAAATCTCCTGCAAAAGTACCTAAATCTCCAGCCGCAGTTGTCCAAGTTGGTGCATCTGATACTGTTAAAATATTAGTAGATGATAATACTGAATTACCATCTGGGTTTTCAATTCTAATTTTATATTGTGCATCTACACTTAATGTTGCTTGTACTGTTAAAGATGTTGAGTTATTAAATGTTATTGTATCTGCTGTGTACCATATACCTGTTGATGGATTTAAAAATTCTACTTGAGGAACTGATGCAAAATTTGAACCAGTTATTGTAATTGAAGTTTGAGCATTAGTGATTGTGTCTGGAGAGATAGAACTAATTGTAGGTTTTGTTTCTCCAATAGTTACACTTCCACCTAATGATACTGCTGAACCATTGATTGTAATTGCACCGCTTCCAGTTAGTCTAGCATTAGCGATTGTTCCAGATGTAATATTAGAACCATCAATAGCTGCAACACTAAATGTTCCATAAGCAACAATATCTACTACATCACCATTTGTTAAAGCTGAAGCAAATACAACTTCAGTACCAGAAGTAATTGTAATATCTGCTGAAGACATACGAACCCCATTAACATAGACATCCGCAAATCCCGCATCGTATGCCAAAGTTGCACCATTATCATCCACACCAGATACAGAAGTAGGTGTACCAGATATTGTGTATGTAAATCTAGCAGAAGTACCATTTACTGTAGAACCTGCTGCACTCCATCCAGATGATTTGTAAACTTTTAATTCATTAGCAGTTGTATCAAAATATAAATCTCCAATGTCTAAAGAGGTAGTAGGTGCAGTTGCAGAAATTCTATAAACATTTCCAAAATTTTGAACTGAAGTTAAATTATTATTTACATTCTGAATTACAGGAAGATTAGTATTAACATTTTGAATTGGAATAATATTTGTAGCTACTGATCCAATATTATTTGAACCAGATAAATCTGTTGCTACTGTTCCAATCGTATCGCTTCCAGCAAGATCTGTTGCAACTGTTTGAACATCTGCACTATCGGTACTTACTTGAGTAATGTCAGTTCTAATTGTATTTAGATTTGAAATTTCTGTAGTTAAAGTTCCAAGATTAGTTAATTCTGTATTTAGTCCAGCAAGTGTTGAAATATTATTTGTTGGCGAAATTTGTCCAGCAACTAAATTAACATTTGTTTGATTTGTTCCAGTTAAAGCTAATTGTCTCCAAACAGTATTGGTAAGGTCATAAACCTTCATCAACTCATTTGTAGTATCGTAATATAAAGCTCCATCCTGGAGAGCATTACCATCGTTGTCTAAAGTTGGATCTGTTGCTTTAGCTCCTAAAAATCTATCATCAAAAGTATCTAACGCAGCTTCAGCTGCTGCTTGTGCTACCTCTGCTGCTGTTTGTGCGGTTTCTGCGTTTGTCTCCGCTAGTTCTGCTGCTGTCTTTGCAGTTTCTGCATCGTTCTTATAAGTTAAAGCATTTGATTCACTTGTCGCTGCATTGTTAGCTGAAGCTAGAGCTTCGGCAGCTTTAGTTGTTGCAGTATTTGCAGCAGTAGTAGCAGTTTCTGCGTCTACCAATAAATCCCATTTAGCACTATCTGTGTTTGTAGTTAGAGGTTCAGCACCAGAAGAAGTGTGACCTGTATTACATAAAAATATATTTCCTGTTGAAGTATCTTTTACAATATCTCTAGCAGAATAAGTGGTACTAGCAGACCAATCACCTTTAAAAGTTCCTAGCTCTTGCGATACAACAAGTTCTCCATTAGAATCAAAGCCAAAAATTTTTCCTGCTCTATCAGTATCACCAACAGTAAACTCTGTAGAGTTCATGGTGTTTGTTCTTGAAAGTTTTATACTTCGATCAACCTCTTCTTGAAGTTGTTGAAGTGTCATCATTGCACGATCCAATCCCTCTTCATGTGATTCCGCAGGGAAAGGATCATTAGCGATATAATCAATCGCTTGTGTTTGCGGAACAGCTCTTCTAATCACAACAGTTTCAGTAGCAGTTGGTATATTACCTGCTGTGAATACAATCGTTCCACCAGAAGCAGAACCTGCACCTGTTACTGTGTAGTGAGTAGTTAAAGTTTTTACTGTTTCAGTAGCTGTCGCATCTCTAATGATAACCTGTAAATCTGTGTCAGCAAAGATCTTGAATGTATAGTTGAAGGTATCAAGAGTACCATTACCTGCGTATGAGTTCTTTACTGTAGTAGATGATATTGTCATATTGTTTCTCTATATTAAATTATTTATTCTTTGTCTACTTTAATAGTATAAACTTCCTTATCATAATATAAGTTAATTGCGTGTTTAGCTTCTCTAATCATTTCTTTAATCATTATATTAGTCATATGTAATTTGGCTTCTGGAGATTCCTTAGGATCTTCATTAATATTTCTTATAATTTGTTCTTGAACTTGCAATGCTTTATATGCTCTTTCTAATACTACCCAATTTTTAGGTAGTTTTTCTTGTTCTATTTTTGCTTTTTCTATTTCACCTTTTTGTTCTAGTATTCTTTTTGCATTAATTCTTTTCATCACAGGTTCGTATAACTTTCTAAAATCAGTTATAGGTTCTGCATTTCTGTCTGGATTTTTAATTATAAGAGCTTTAATAACAGGATATTCTGATAACATTTTTTTTCTATTTTTAGATCTATTTACAATACCAACAGCATCTAATAATGAATCTGATAATTGTAATATATATCCACCAATACCACCAGACCAACCTCTCCAAGCATTTTCTAAAACAAGAGGTGAAGATGCTTTTGAAAAATCATCACCATTTACTTTTCTAATTAGACTTGCAATTAACTTCATAGTTTCAGATGTGTAATCAGTATATTGATATTCTGATGGAACATTTTCTAAACCAGCAGGAATAATAGGTCTATCAAAAAAGAAACTTCTATTATTTTTAGCTTCAAAAAATGGTTTAAGTATATCTGGAAATGGAACTAAACCTTTAAAAGATTGAACTGTAACAGCATCTTTAAATTTTTCTATAGCTTTAGGATCTTTATCAAAATAATAATCTAAAAATCTTTCAGTTCCAGTACCAAATATTAATCCAATTTCAAATGGTTTGGGTATTGGATAGTATGTTCCATTTACTTTAATATGCCAAAATAAATCTTTTCTCCATTGAGGTAAATCTTGATAATCTGGATCATCATGGTTAGCCATCCATAATAATATAGAAGGTAATTGCACATACATAAAAACTTTAGCATAAGTTTGTAATGGTCTATCTTTAAATGCTTTTATTGTTTGATTTAAACCTTGTATTCTAGCATTAAAAAAAGCAGAAATTTGATTTAATCCTTGAATAGATGCACCCATTCTTCTGTAATCAATAGGATTATCTCTAGTTTCAACTGCTGATTTTTTTATAGCTTGGTCTTCTGATAAACCTCTTTTTAAATTTCTATCAAGAGCTAGTTTAAAATTACCAGCTCTATTAACTTTTTCAGAAAATTCAACATATATTCTAAAAAGTTCTGGAATATTTTTTATATAATTTATTGGTCTAGTTTTTGTAAAATATTCTTTTACTGTTCTATCAAAATAAGTTCTATCAAGAGTAACTATAGAATTTTGTACTGCTGGTGATTTTGAGTATTCTTCATAAACTTTATCTAAACCAAATTTTTTTCTTGTAGGTTTTAAGACCATACTTATTCCCATTAAAGTTTGAAAGTAAGGAACATACCAACCTTTACTTAATATAGCTGAACTAAAAGCATCTCTTGATACATTGTTATATACAAATTCCGCAGCTCCTGTAGCACCAGCTCTTAATGTTCTTGATGGTAAACTAAAAAAATCAGCTAAGTATCTAAATATTCCTTTTTCAAAAGTTTTTGTTGGTCTTGCAAATGCTTCACCTACTTCCCAAACTTCTCTTTTACCATTTCTATAAACTACAATTTCTGTATCTTTTAAATATCCACTTTCTTTTCTAAATACTGAAAAACCATCAACAACTTCTGGCTTTAAACTCTTAGGATTTTCTACTACTTGTTCAAGTTCTTTAGCTGAAATTTTTGTTTCTTTAGTTCTTTTTGGAGAAATTTGAACTTCTGGAAAAGCATTAGGATCTACCTTTCTAACTTGTTCAATCATTTCTAAGAATGATAAATTTGCTTCATTTCTTTTTGCTATAGTAACAAAAGTACCAATATTATTATATATGCTTTCAAATGGATCTATAATTTTTTTCTTACTGCCTTTAAAAAACTTTAATGGATTTCTAACATTTTTTGAAAAATTACCACTACCAGCTTCTTCTAAAAAATCTCTATAAAAAGGAACAAAATCTTTATTTGCTTTTAATGCAGCTTGATAAACTTCTTTAGATATAACTCCAGCATCAAGTAAATATTTTAAAGAAAGTTCAGATACTTTAACAATATCTCTAAATGGTTTTTCAAATTGTTTATTTTCTTTTACAAATTTTTCAGCAGCTTTTATATTAACTCCTGTTTCAAGTTTTTGTGCATTTTTTTCTATAGCTCTTTTTGAAATAGAATATCTAATAAAATCTTTATAAGTAGATAAATCTTTAATATTATTTTCAATAAATATTTTTTTCATTGAAGGTCCTATAACTTTATCTGTTTTAAAATCCATAGCACCTCTTTCAATAAAAGATTGAATTGTATTTTTTACACCATGTAATAATTGAAAATTTTCATAAGGAGAAATATTTTCTTCATATTTGACTCCATATTTTTCTGCTTTTTTTTCAGCTCTTTTATAAACATGATTTTGATCTATAAGATTATAAAACAAATCATCTATAAAATTTTCTGTTTTCCAAATTCTTTCTTTAGTTTCATAAGAGATACTTTTATCTAATTCGTTTCTTGTTTCGTCTTTTACTTTGTCTGCTTTTTCAAATTGTTCTTTTGTTAATGGTTCTTGTTTATTTTTTAATTGAGATTCTAATTCTTTAATTTGATTAATAATAGGTTCTATTTTTTTATTAGTTCTTTCTGCAAGAATAGAATCAACCATTCTATACATTTCATCCATAGAAATATTGGGATTTTTTTTCTTTACTTCTTGCTCTACCTTTCTTCTATCTAAATTATTTTGTTCTCGTGAATCTTTATAAATTTTTTTATTTTGTTCTTTTAATTCTTTAATTTTTTGTTCTATTGTTTTTTCTAATGCTATATCCCTATATGCTCTTGGTGTTTCAATATTTTTTGAATTAAGATCTTCCCAGATAGTTCTATCTTTTACTACATCTTCAATAATATCTATTGGTTTTTTACCTGTCTTTGCAACTACATTATCTAATTTTGATTTAGGAGCTTTAATATTAAATGGTGCAAACAATAAAGATGTTACAGCAAAATCTTCTGCTGTTGGCATATCTTCACCCATAGCAACTCCTGTTGCAGTATATGCTGTTGATTGTGTTAAAGTTCTACCAACAATATTATTAACAATAGGATTTGCAAAAGGTAATAATGCAGGAGCTTTATAAGCAGCATATAATTTTGCAGCTGTCTTAGCACCCTCTGATAAACCTTCTTCCATAAAAATATCCCACCATTCTGCAAAACCTTTTACCTCTCCTCTTTTTAATGCTTCGGAATATATTCCTTGAATAACACCAGCACTAAATCCACCACCTATAACTGCTCCAGCTGGACCACCAACAAAAGTACCAGGAATAGCACCAGGAATAAATGTTGGTATTTCAGCAACCAAACCTACTGCACCTTCAGTTAATTTTTCTAAAAAACCTGTACCTTCTGGTAAAGGTTGATCAACTTTATAACCCCATTGACCATCCGAATGATATTTAATCATTTTATTTAAACCAGAATTTCCTAATGCTCTTTCAAAAGATGGTTTAAATTGATACCTTTCATCATTTCCTAATAAAAATTTTTGTATTCTGTCTGGAGCATTATCATCTGGAATTTGATCAACATCTAAAATTCTACCATAGCCAACATCCTTTTCTACCTCTGTATAAATTGATTGCCAAAATTTTTGTATATCAGTTCTATCAACTTCTTTCTGACCAAACTGTTCTGATATTATTTTTAAAGGAACATTACCTTGTTTCATTTCAAGAAGTTTATCTTCTTTAAATTTATTCACTTGATCAATAGGAACTCCTGCTTTGATCATGTCATTTATTTGGTCTACTACCAAAGGCATTATTGCTCCTGTTTTTTAATTAAATATTCTTGGTATTCTTTTGAATTTATATAATCTTCATAGGATTTATGAACATCTGGATTCCATTGAGGCGGAACTAAGATATTTTCATCTAATGAATCAACATTTTTTTCTGAAATTAATTTTGTTAATAAATCTTTATTTGGTTTAAATTGTTGTAAATTTTTTAAAATAAATTTTTTACTATTAATATTTAAAACTTCATTTATATTTTCTCCATTTCTTATAGCTTCAGAAAAATTAAATATCATTTGAGATTGAAAATCATTTAAACGATTATCAACAGTTGTATCTAAATATTGTAAAGAACTTGGTCCTTCAACAAAAGGTTGAAGTTGCTCAATAACAGAATATAATTTTTTATGATTATCAACAAATACTTGATTGTTTTTATTTGGTAATAAATAATTAATATAATAACCAAATTCTTTTTTAGAAATACCATCGCCAACTCTTTGAGTAATACTCTTAGCTTCTGTTTCTCCTTCTAATTGAAAAGGTGTAATGTGATCTGTAATTTGTCCAGATAATATTGCTTTCTGAATATCAAAATTTTTATAATAATTATTAACATTAGAAAATTCTTTTTGACCTATTTTTGTAGATAGTTCTACAATTTGATTTTTAGCATCTAATTCATAATCATTTTTAGGTTCACCAAAAATATTATTGATTTCAAGTTCTGTTAAAGTTTCCAATGATTGAGAATCATTAAACATTTTTTGAAAATCATTAATACTTTTTTGTTTTGATTCATTAAGAACAGCATTGTTTCTATTATTTAATTCTGCTGTATTAGATCTTCTTACTGTTTTAGCATGATCTAATATTTCTTTTTTTTCATTTTCTGGTAGAGATTGCCATAAATTTATTTTGTTTATATCACCACCAAATGTAGCATCTTTAATTTGATCATAAGCATCTATAATAGATTGTGTTGTACTATCCTCTGTTAATTCCATACCATCAGTAAAGTATGTTTTTTTATTTTCAAAAATTTGTTTATCAGCAGTAGCTAATATATTCATCTGATCTTCAGCAGATAAAGCATCAAATTTATTTATATTTTCTTTTAAAAATAATGGATCTTTAACAGCTAAATCATTTGCTAATTGTGATTGACCAAACTTTAAATAATTTTGTATATCAAGTTTTTTTATACCTTCATCTTCTTTTAAATAATTTTTTTCAACTACATCTAATATATTATTTTTATAAGGTTCTAAATATTCAATACCATTTAATTTTAATGCTAGAGATTCTTTTAAAACAAAATCATCTGTTACATTTCTTGTTTCTTTTATTTGTGAATTTCTTGAACCTTCTAATGATTTTATTTTAAATAAACTAGCAGTAGAATAAAATTTATTTTCTAATGCTTTTTTAGTAAAATTATCTAAACCTTGTAACTTTGTATTTCTTGCGTAATTCCATAATTTTTCTACATCATTATCATAACCAGAAGATGCTTCACTAGGATTAGGATTGGCACTTGTTTCACTTTGAATTGAATACAAACCTTTTGTTCCATCTTCTTGATTAACATAAAGATCAGATAATATTTTTATTGCTTTGTTATTAGCTTCTTGTTGTTTTTCTTTTACATAAAGTTTAGTTAAACCACTTGTTAATGGTGCAGTAGCAGTTGCAATATTTTGACTAGGATCAATAGTAGTTCCACCAGTTGTACTTGGTGCTTCTGCTGTTGGTCTTGTTTTTGCAGTAATTACAGGTATAGTTGGCATTTATTATTTTATCCTTGCATTGTTAATAGACTTGTACCTAACTGAGTACCTAATCTTATTTGTTCAAATCTTGCTTGTTGTTTTGCAATGTCTGCATTTATTCTTGCAAAAGATGCTTCTTCAAATTTTTTAGCTTGTGCTATTTGAGAATTATATCTTATATTATTTCTTTCAATTTCTGCTTCTCTTAAATTATTTATTTCAATTCTTCTTCCAGTTCCTTCTCCTCTAACGACACCAGATTTAGCAAGAGCAACTTTTGTTTTACCTTCTAATTTTCTAAATTCTTTATCAAATTGTGCTAAATCAAATTCTGTTTGTTTAGCAATAAGTTCACCTTCTTGTTCTAATACAGCAGCTTTTCTATTTAAAACTGCTTCATTGTAAGCACCTATTTTACCTGCTTGAACAACTCCTAATGCTGTACTACCAATAGCTACATAAGGAGCAGCTGTTGTTGCTGCTGTTGTAACTGCTGGTGCTGCGGCTGCAATCCATCCCATTAGAATAACCTCGCATACATATATTGATCAGAACCATCGAAACCAAATTTTCTCATTAAACCTTCTTCCTGTAAACCTAACCATTTAGCAAATTTTAAACCAGTTGTATAGTCAGCTCTTACAGCAGTTTGAACTCTTTTGATATTGTTTTCTTTAGCAACTCTTGCAAAATCTTTCTTAATAGCTTTAGCAACAAGTAAAGGATGTTGCAATACTTTGTTCGTAGCAATCACCCAACCTTCTGCAACTTGTCCCCAAATGATTTTCATACCTGCTGCAAAGATAGGTTCACCATCAATCATACCAGTAAATGCTAAGTTATCTTGCTCTAAGTTTATTGGGTTGCCATCAAATTCCATATCTTTATCCATCAATACATGATTCATTCTTTGCTTCATAATGTATTGACCATGTTCTCCTTTGTATTTAACAATATTTAATATGCTATCCATCGTTTGTTTGTAGTTTAGGATATAGAGATAATATAGTTAAAGGTAATGGTTGTGTTTGTCTTACAAATATAAAACCATCAGTTTCATAATCACCTCTGAACTCTACTTCCTTATCTCCTGTAAATACATTAACTCCACTATTCATAAGATTGGCAGAAGATCTGAATGGTATTCGTTCCATGTTATTTAAGTCTGAACCAACCTCAACACCAATAGATTCATATAATCGAATTGTTATTTCATATATTCTTTTAGTCTTACTTTGTGATGTACCATTCTGTGAACCTGCATCTATTCTCATTGTTTGTAATAAAGATGTGTATGGCAAACCAACTTTAACTTTTGATGCTGAACGATCTAAAGTAATCTCACCACTTGAAACTGTTTTGTTTGGATGAGTTGCACCATCAGCTAAGATAGATACTTCTTGACCTTCAAGATGAGATAATCCAGATATAGTTGTAACTGCACTACCATCATAAGATAATTGTGAATCTAAAAAATTAAATGAAGTATCATCTGTTTCATCAAAATCTAAATTATGTAAATATTCTATATATCTTTTTGTTACACCATTAATTGTTCTTTTAACAATAACCCATATTTGATATTCGCTATCATCAGTAGGTAATACTTCAACACTTTCACAAACTGCATTACCA
>Ga0208645_1002069_pt1 | contig 16407 bp, 17 predicted proteins | sample VirMetDEL_Sep_01_FD_184519 | JGI IMG/M metagenome (GOLD analysis project Ga0208645, IMG submission 184519) | Aqueous microbial communities from the Delaware River and Bay under freshwater to marine salinity gradient to study organic matter... | ecosystem: Environmental > Aquatic > Marine >... | reverse complement strand
ATACATCACATCCAGCCATACCTGCGCCACTTAGCGTTGGAAATTAAAATAAATTAATCAAATTAAATTAGAAAAAATGTATTATATTTATCACATACCTGGTAAAAAAATCGGCGTTACACGTGATCTTAATAAAAGAGTTACTGTAACGCAAGGCTACAGAGAAGGTGAATATGAAGTTCTAGATTCTAGTGATGATATTAATTATATATCTGACAGAGAATTAGAACTTCAAATGCTCTACGGCTATAAGATTGACCGCAAATTATATAAGAATTTATTTAAGAACAAAGAAAAAACCAAAAAAATGTTACCAAGAGCAACCGAAGCAACCACTACGTTCCCTTGCCCTGTTAGCAAACTTAAAGGTCGATTAATGGATCTTGACGGCTACACCTGGGCAACGCCACAAGGCTATGAATTTGAATTAAACAAAGAAACAATTAAATGGATTGTAAGCAATGCGAAACCATCAATGTATGCGCAAGAAAACTGCTTCATATATAATAAAGCATTCCACGAAGCATTTAACCAAGAGCCTGAGTCTGACAACGTATTCGAAAATATCCGCAAATGGGCTCATGAGCGAGGAATATATAAAAAAGGCGACGCAAATACACAATTTGTAAAGCTTCTTGAAGAGGTTGGCGAATTAGCGCAAGCAATGCTTAAAGATGACTATGTAGCAAAAAAGGATGCTATTGGCGACATCATTGTAGTCTTAACTAATTTATCTCGCATGATCGGATATAATGTTGAAGACTGTATTGATTTTGCTTACGAGCAAATTAAAAATCGCCAAGGCGAAATGATTAACGGAACATTTGTAAAAAACGGAACATATCCAGAAGGAACAACTGATCACTGGAAAAAAGTAACTTTATGAAAAAAACATCCTATGTATTTAGAGACCCTGTTGTTGAACGTGTCGTAGAAAAATTTGTATCACGATCCGACGTTGGTTATAAAAAGTATGGCGTAACACTTGATGAAGATAAATCTAATATATTCCAATGGATTAATCACTTACAAGAAGAATTAATGGACGCTGTGCTTTATTTACAAAAATTAAAAGAAGAATCTACTGTTGAATTGCAAGAAGCGCTTTTAAATAGTATTCAAGTTAATGAGGAAGATGCCTTATAAGAAAAGAAGAAAGAAAGGGCCAGTACAAGCAAAGAAAGTATCATATGATGGCATCAACTTTGCTTCGGGCCTTGAACGATATATGTACATGGCTTTAAAGAAGGCAAAGATTAAAGCTGACTATGAAGGCCACACATTTGAATTAGTTCCTGCATTTGAATTTAAAAATGAGTGCATCGAACGACAATCAAATGGCAAAGGCGAGTTTAGAGATCGCGGCCGTAAAAAAATATTAAATGTAAAATATACACCAGATTTTGTAGCCGATGACTTTATAATAGAATGCAAAGGGAGAGCTAATGAATCTTTCCCAATGCGTTGGAAGTTATTTAAAAAATGGATGGCAGATAGCAGTGACAATAGAGTATTATATAAACCACAAAATCAATCTGAATGCGACGAAGTAATCAAGATGATCCTGCAAAAGCGAAGCAAGTAGCGCGGGCTAAATACGCCGAACGGCAGATTGACAAATGGATTAGATGGTCAATTAATAATCGCGGCAAGCTTAAATACTCTGAGCTAGTCGAAATGCACAACAAATTTAATATTAAATGTTATGGCTAAGGCAAAAGTAAACCTTGTGGTCTTTAAGAAAAAACCTAGGGTGAAACGCCCTGGCTGCCACGCAAAAACTAAATTATCTAAACTAAAAACAAGTAAAAATTATGTCAAAAGATACAGAGGACAAGGAAGATAAAGGCTGGGCATTGCAGCTAGGATTTTATTCTGGGATATTAATTGGTATGCGAACATACGAGCTGACAGATACAATTTGTCATGTATTTTATTTGCCGTTTGTCGATTTAGCAATAATTATAGATAAGTAATGGGATTATTTGATAAAAGAATACCGTATAAGCCTTTTGAATATCCTGTGTATTATACAGAAGGTTGGTTAAAGCAAGCACAGGCATTTTGGTTACACACTGAAATATCAATGCAAGGAGATATAAAAGATTGGAATGAAAAACTCACAGAAAACGAAAAACACCTTGTTGGAAACATTCTACTTGGCTTCGCTCAGACAGAATGTGCAGTGTCCGATTATTGGACCCAAAAAGTGGTATCTTGGTTCCCCAAACACGAAATCCAACAAATGGCAATGATGTTTGGATCGCAAGAAACAATACACGCTGTCGCATATAGTTATTTAAATGAAACACTTGGACTTGAAGACTTTGAAGCATTTCTTCACGAGCCTGCTACCGCAGACCGTTTTGAAAATTTGGTATCGTATGACGGAAATTCCCCTGTGGGGATTGGCCGTTCTTTGGCTGTCTTTAGCGCTTTTGCTGAGGGAGTCTCCCTTTATTCTGCTTTTGCTGTACTTTATAGCTTTCAGTTGCGAAATCTGTTGAAAGGTATTGGACAGCAAATGAAATGGAGTGTACGTGACGAATCATTACACAGTAAAATGGGATGTCAATTATTCCGCCACATGTGTGAAGAAAACAATCAACTTAAACACCTATGTAAAAATGATATTATTGAAGCAGCTGAAACAATGGTTAAACTTGAAACTAAGTATATTGATAAGATGTTTGAAAAAGGTGATGTGGATGGTATCAGATCAAACGATCTTAAACACTTTATCAAAAAGCGGACTAATGAAAAAATGGTGGAGCTTGGCTATAGTGAGTTGGCTAATCATTTTGCTTACGACAAATCTGCTGCCAGCAACCTTGATTGGTTCTATCACCTCACTGGGGGCGTTACTCATACTGACTTTTTTGCTATTAGGCCGACGGACTACAGTAAAGCTGGGGAAGGAGAAGATTTTGAAGATATTTGGTAAATAATATATTATGAAAGGATTAAAACAAAGTAAGGCTGATCATCAGGCTAAACAAATTGCAGCGCTTGTAAACGTTGTAAATCATTTAATGCAAGAGATTGAGCATTTAAGAAACTTATCTGTTGGCACGCTTGAAACAATAAAGTGCATGCCAGATTATGACGAAGCAATTGCAAAATTACAAGAAAAAGCTAAAGAAAATGAATCCGAATAATTTTTTGCTAATAGGTTTTATTATATCATTTATAATGGCTACCTTAGCAATGATGCAAGACTTTAATAATGACAACTAATATGTGGAACAATGATTGGAAAAAAGGTGAAGACTATCCTGAATGGGGTAACACGGATGTTTATAAAGGAACCATATCTGGAGGTTACTTACTTCACGGTGAAACTCCTCGCGATGCTTATTGGCGCGTTGCTAGTAGCGTCGCTCGTCGGCTTTATAAACCTGAGCTAGCGGAAATATTTTTTGATTATATATGGAAAGGTTGGCTTAATCTAGCCTCTCCAGTATTATCAAATACAGGTACAGATCGTGGTTTACCTATTAGTTGTTTTGGTATCGATGTTGGTGATAGCATCCACGAGATTGGAAGCAAGAATTTAGAAATGATGCTACTCGCTAAGCACGGCGGTGGAGTTGGCATCGGTGTTAATATGATCAGACCCGCTGGCGCTAAAATAACTGGTAACGGAACATCTGATGGCGTTGTTCCATTTTGTAAAATTTATGATTCCACTATACTTGCTACAAATCAAGGATCGGTTCGACGAGGAGCTGCTTCAGTCAATATTAACATTGAGCACGACGATTTTCCAGAATGGCTTGAAATACGAGAACCTAAAGGGGACGTCAACAGACAATCGCTTAATTTACATCAGTGCGCAGTTGTTGGTGATAAGTTTATGCGAAAGCTTGAACAAGGAGATGCGGAAGCTAGAACTCGATGGAGTAAACTTCTTAGAAAACGAAAAGCAACTGGAGAACCGTATATACTTTTTAAAGGAAATACTAATAAGGCAAATCCGCAAGCATACAAAGCCAATGGATTAAAAGTTCATATGACTAATATCTGTAGTGAAATCACATTGCATACAGATGAAAATCATAGCTTTGTTTGTTGTTTGTCATCAATTAATTTAGCTAAATATGAGGAATGGAAGGACACTAACCTTATATACGACGCCATTTGGTTTCTTGATGGGGTTATGGAGGAATTTATTCAAAGAGCCAAAGGACTGCGCGGTTTTGAAAACTCCGTTCGTTCTGCTCAGAGAGGGCGCGCGCTCGGGCTGGGTGTACTTGGATGGCACACCTATCTCCAAGAAAAGGGTCTTCCTTTTGAAGGTTTACTTGCTCAGTATGAGACTCGGAAAATATTTTCGCAAATTAAAATTGAGTCTGAAAGAGCATCGCGTGCTTTGGCTGAAACTTATGGCGAACCTCTTTGGTGTGTTGGCACTGGTATGCGTAATACACATTTACGGGCAATCGCACCAACTGTTAGTAACAGTAAGTTATCTGGTAACGTTTCTCCTGGCATCGAACCTTGGGCGGCTAACGTATTTACTGAACAAAGCGCTAAGGGAACATTTATAAGAAAAAATCCAACACTTGTTAAACTATTAAAAAAATACAAATTAAATACTGATGAAATCTGGGATAAGATCTTGGCTGACGGGGGTTCGGTTCAGGATATTGACGAACTGGATAATATACAAATGGCGCACGATATTCCTGCTAAAGAAGTTTTCAAAACGTTTAAAGAGATTAATCAACTCGAATTGGTTAACCAAGCGGGAATACGACAACAGTATATAGACCAGTCTGTCAGCTTAAATTTAGCCTTCCCAAGCACAGCTACGCCAAAGTGGATTAACCAAGTCCACATGGAAGCTTGGAAAAAAGGTATTAAAACATTATATTATGTGCGTACAGAATCTGTACTAAGAGGAGATATTGCGGCTGCCGCTATGGATCCGGATTGTTTGTCTTGCGACGGATAAAAGTTATAACTATTTGCGTGGTATAATAACTTTTGGTTAGTTAGTAATGTGCATAGCATAAAAAATATTGCACTCCGAAGAGTGCAGTTTTTCATGTAGTTAGTTTAGTTAGTCGAAAAGGGGTGTTGGAAACAGCGCCTCTTTTTATTTAAAGCTCATTAAAATTATTTTTGTAGCTCAAAAACGTTAATATTTGAGCCATATTATAGAATTTAATAAGCTACAATTGTTTTAATGATAATTTCAACGTCGTCATTTTTTACGTTTTGAAGTTACCGGAACGCAATTAGGCACTTGCTTACCGCCTTTCTTTTTCATTCCAACCATTTCATACCCTTTCCAACAAGGTTTAGTATTCTTTTTCATAATTATACATTCATTACGTTATACGTTGTTTTACCATTTACTTTTGAAGCTTTAAGAATGCGTCTGCGGTTATTTTCTGGAGACACATAGCTTACGTGTACCCAAGCCGGGTTGTCATCATCACCAAACTCCCAGATAAGTTGGTCAAAGTCTAATTCATCTTTAATAAAAGTAAACATATCTTTGTTTGACATGCATCCAAGCGTATCATCAATATCAATTGCTTCACCTCGTGTGTGCTGGCTTGATTTAGACCCTCCTATTGCAGTATTAAGCATAATAGAACGGTAGAAACTATTAATCTTAATTGGGCCTCCTACGTGTGCTCTAAGTGGTTCGAATATATTTTCAGCAACTACACGCATTCTTTCTAATATTTCTTCGCTTGGTGTATTATCAATATCCTTGCGGGTGGCTGTTTGAGAAAATGTAGCTTCTTTATATGATACGTGCTTGCTAATTTTTTCCATTTATTAATTTTTAAACTTATTAATAACAGCAGCAACCTCTTGTTCTGTGGCTTTGCATTTTAAATCAATACCAGCCGGCCAGCTATAACTAAGTCTTCCGTCTACATATAATATAAGTGTTGGCACAGATTTTATTGTGGTTTTAAAATGAGGTGGTTGATCTTCTAAGCGGGCATATTTAACTGGTATGCCGTTTACGTATTTAAAGCTTATATTGTTTGATTGATTCCAATCAGCATTAATTTGTACTAAATCAAATTTTTGCGCGGTTGCATTTAGACCGAATAATAACCCTGCAATTAAAATTAATTTTTTCATTTTATTTTGATTTAATTAGTTCGTATAGTTTTTGGTCTATATCATCTAGCTTTTTGCTGTTTTGCTCAACTTTCGTTTGAGTATTCATTATTGTTTCACGAATTAATTGGTCTTTAAGATCGTATTCAGTTCGTGACACTTCACTAGGCGGCAGCTTTTTTGCTTCTTCTATTTCAGATTGAAGCGTAAACCACATACCCACCGTAGTTACTATTACGCCTCCTAATACTACCAAGGATTCAATACTTAGTGTAAACTTGCTGTCTTTAGATATTTCTGCCATTTTAAAAGTTTATTTTTTTAATTTTTGTTGGTTTAACGTTTAGCAGCATTCTTGCATTTTTTATTGAATCTTCCTGCCATTCTTTTTTTCTTTTTTCAGCCCATACTTCTTTCATTCTTTCACTTCTTGATTTCTTAGGGCCTTCTTCTTTAGCTTTTTCATAAAATCCTAGGCTCCATTTATCCCAGCCTGCGGCTAAAAATACTCTTTGCCAAGCATCCGCCTCAACTCCACGATGTAATCCTGTGTATGCGGTAGTTAAGTTATCTGCTTTTGTCATTAAACGGTTTACAGGATAATTTGTAATGCCGCCCAATATGCGAGCGTTAGCATGCATTAATGGGTTTTCTATAAAATTATTTGATGCTTCAACTTCGGCTCTGCCTTTTTTAGTGTGCAATAAAAACTTTCTTGATTGCAGTCCTTTATATATATTTCTAAATTTAGCGCCTACAGGAGGAGAAATATTTAATACTTCGCCAACAACATTTCCCATGTCACCTTGGTACCCTTTTTCGTTTTCTTCCATGTATTTTATAATGGCATTTTTACCCATAGCTAACATAGCGCCAGGCAAACCAGAAGATCTTAATCCTGTATCAAGCATACTGTTAGCAAGGCGTTTAGTTCTTTTATCTGTACCTGCTAATACTTCATCATCTTCAAATGCGGCTGCAAATATACCTTGCTGCAACGCTGTAAACAATAAGTTTTGCATTGCACCGTAGTAAATAAACTTAGATATATTTGTTTTATCGTCGCCACGTCTATTAATAAAATCTAATGCAGCCTTCTTTTGTTCGCGAGCCATTTGGAATGGAGCGCCACTAAATGAATAAACAAGTCTACCTGTTAACCCTCTTTGTACATTTGAAACTTTATCCTGACGAGAAGATTGCTGATGGGTTTCTGCTAGCATTCTAAAATCGTCAAAAGCCATTTTCTTTGCCTCTGCATTAGAAAATCCTTGTGATTCATATGTTTTGGTTCTATTAATATAAAATGGCGTTCCACCAGCGGCAATAGCAAAACTATCAGCAAATTTTGTTGGAGTATATCCCATTTGAATAATCTTGCCCCAAACATGGCTTAGTGGATTTTTGGTCTCTCTTAATGACTTTGCTATTTCTGCTTCTTCAACACTAATCTCTAATCCATCACGTCTTTGTTTTAAGAAATCAGAATTCATTAATTCCATAAATGTTTTGCCAAAGTTTTTAGGGTCAGCTAATGTTTTACCAACTGCTAAAATGTTATTGTCAGACCAGTTAACAAAGTTTGCCATTGATATAGTCTGTAGAGTAGCAGATCTACCATTTAAGAACATTATATTACCTACTGCACCATTTATATAGTTTAAACCTATAGTAGCATATTCAGGCAAATTAGTAGGCATAGATTGCCCTGTTTTCATTGCGTTAAGCATTTCTTTCATATTCTTAACCCATCCGCGCCCTAATCCAGCTTCTGCTTTAGAATAAAATTCAGGTGTAAATATTGCGTCTGCATTGGTAATAAATTCTTCAAGGAACATTTTACGAGCTCCTTCGTTTATATATCTATGTGCATCAAACTTAATATTAGAAGCATACCAATCTCCTTTTGGCTCTGGATATGGTCGACCAGCACCAAACATATTTTTAAATGAAATTGCGCTGGCTAATAGCTTAGGATTTTTACTTACAATATTACTTAGTTCCGTTTGCTCTTTCAATGTTATATTTGGTATATCATACCCCAGTTTTTCCCATATCCAAACACGAATAGCTTGATCAACTGTAAACCCGGCATTTTCAATACTTCTAACTGCATCTTTATCAAACTTCATATCAAAAGCCTTAAGCTTTTTATTAAAGTCTTTAAATTTTTCTGATATTTGTTGGCGATAAGTACTAATTGCGTTTTCACCACGCTCATAAGGTAATAATAAAGTTTCACGTGCTAAAGCCATATCAGCATCTCCTTGTTTGCCTTTACCATATAATTTGTATAATAATCCAGCAAAGTCTTCAGCATTTGGTGGTATATACAAATCAAACTTGCCTTTACCTTTGCCTAATTGTCGTGCTCTAGATGGTGATATTTCCCCGCCTAATCCAGTACGGCGTGTAAGCATATTATCAAACTCTTCTGTAATATCTTTAGATGCAAATGTTTCTGTTGCAACGGTCTCTGCATTTTCTTTTATTATATTTTCAAATTTAGTGTAGCTAGTATTTTTTGGCTGAAGTTGTTGATATAAGTCTTTAGCTACTTTTTCTATTAAAATATCATATTCTGTTTTTCCTTCTACTAAATTAAATTGGGATTTTAAATTTTCAAATAAAGCTTTGGTGTCAACTTTGCCTCTTTTAATAACTTTTTCGCCTTGTAGGCCCATTTTAAAAGCAAGATTATTATAAAATGTTCTGCCTATTAATTTATCAATTGCCGATTGCTTAGCTTCGGGTCCTATTGTGCTTTTAAAATTTTCTTGAAGTTGATCAACACGTTCAGGCGTTAATGTACCATTAACTATGTCCGCATATATTTCAGCTGCAAATCTTGCTTTTGGTAAATTATGCTCATTTTTTAATTTGCCAACTTTTCCATCAGTAAATTGTATTGTTTCAATAGGTGAAAAATATCTAATTAAATTTGTCCCTTGATTAAATCTAAATAACGAAACAATGTTCTTTTTAAAATTGCTATCTTTTTGAGCAATATGATCAATAGTTAAAATAGTTGCTTTTAAAAATTGTTTTTGAGCTTTAGCTACTCGAATAGCTTCCTTGCCCTCTGGCGTATTTCTATATGCTTCTGCTTCTTTTATTTTTTGATCTCTTGAAATTGGCTTTGAATCAATTTGTACCATTTTATCAAAAAATCCAAGGTTAGATGTTTTGTAAGCAAAAACCTCGCGGCCATTTTTTGTAAGGTTTGCAAATACTTCCCATGCTTTTTTTACTGGTTCTGAATCTATTAATTCAAAATCTTTACCAAATATTAATTCTTTATCTAATAAAAGTTTATTGCGTAAATCAGCAGTTAATCTGCCATAATCAAATCCAATAATTTTACCTATATATGAACCGGTTGTACCTATAGATTTTTGTTTTTCTGTAGTACTAAATAAATATTTTGGCAAATATCTAAATAATATTTTAGCCGCACTAGCAAAATCCCCTAATTCTTTATTTGTAAATTCATTTTGTTGTTTAATTACAAGTTCATTTGTATTTACACCAAGTTCATTAAGAAATTCTTCAAAATTTTTGTTTTCTTTTTTATTAATTTTTATTGGAAAATCCTTAGCTATTATATTTTCTATTACAGTAAAAAGTTCTGGGTGATTATCGGCCAGCCAACCATCTGGCTTATTAATTAACGCTCTAAGAGCAGTGTAAAGCTCTTCTCGTGAACCATATGGTCTAAATATATTTTCTAATTCACTAGCTTCTTTTGAAACAATTAAATTATCAAATGCTTCTGTAATGTCTTTAGAGGCAAATACAATTTGATCACCAGGTAGGCGGTCTAATTGTTTACCTAAAATAACAGCAAAGTTTTCCACAAGTTCAACCCCAAGCTCTGCTTGTCTTGATCTAATCTGTTCTTGTTTACTTTGATCATAAACTTTTTCCATTATTTTATCAAAGCCAATCTCTTCGGCTATAGTTTCAAGCAGTGCTCTACGGCGTGCATCAATGCGAATATTACCATCCCCTTCAAAATATTTAATCCATTCAGCTTTAGTAATATTCTTTTTAGTGAATATAGGATTACCTTGGGCGGTTTTTTCTCTTGCTTGCTTGCCAGTAACTTTGTCAATTACCGGTTCTTTAAAATCAGCAAAGCGCTTATTTATGCTTGACTGGCTAAAATAATCTTTATATAATGTAAATGATCTATCAATAAAGGCAGAATACTCAGGTGATGCTGCGGTACCTTTATTTATAGTGCCGCCGGCTTCTGCCTGCAGCACATCATATAATTGAGTTCTAAAGCTATTAATTTTTTGTTGACGAAAATTACCAATCTTTTCTTGGCTTTCAATAGTAAAGCCTTTTTTATTCAAATATTGTTCAACATCTTTAGGTGTTCTAGCTTTAATTTTTTCTGCGTTACCATTAATTATAACGTTAGCGGTATTATTAGCATAGTAACTAACAGATGCATTGCCTTTTTCGCCTAAGTTATATTCTATAATATTCTTAGCTTCAATATCTGGGAACTTAAACTTAGTTTCCATTTCAGCAACTCTATCAAATTCTTTAATAGACTCAGGCTTTAGGCCTAAAACTGTTTCAGCTTTTTTAGCATTAACACGGGTGGTTAATTCTGGAGATGAAATATCAACAAATCCACGGCTTTCTCCGCCTAAACCTTGATCTTCTGTAAACTTAGCGGATTCTCCTTCTTCAAAACCGCGAGTTTTTCCAAGGTGCGGATAATGTTTATTTACAATACCTATAATACGTTTTGGCAAATTACCAAATACATAACTGGTTAGCTTTGCTCCACCTTCTGGGCTCCATGATTTTACTAAAGCAGGCACACCGCCATACCCGGGGCGGGTCTCCATCATTACATCGGAAATGATATTTTGTTTGTCCATCTCATATCCAGGAACATCACGGTATATACGATCAGCCATTTTACTAATGATTGGTTCAAACTCTACACCAACCATAAGGCCAGCGGAATCTATATTGTCTTTTGCAAATTGCTCATAAGCTTTTTCTGCTTTTGAAAATATATCTTTTTTCTCTGACTCGGTAATAGGAGCAGATGCCATTATATCAGCCTGGGCATCCTCTGTTAAAATTTCTTGTCCTGTTTTTAAATCAATTAATTTTTTACCGTCAATTATTATATTTTTAAACGCTTCAAATTTTCTTTTTATTGCTGAAGAATTTCCACCTTCTGCAACTGTGCCTAAATCATCTATAAACTTTAATAATTGTTGTGCGGTAGTGAAGTTTTTTTCTGCTTTATAATTTAATCCTAATCTATTAGCTACATCAATAACATTATCTTTAATATTGCTTAATAAATTAGTTTCTAATAATATATCTCTATACTCTGGTTTATTTAAAAACTCAACAAGATTCATCACATATTCTTCAGGTTGAGCCGATTTTTCATATGCTTCATTTATAACCTCTTCAAAGGTTAAGCCTTTTTTATCATTAAAATTAAATTTTTTACCAGATAATTTAGAATTAACTTCTTTGGCTATTTTATTTTTAAATGTTTTTGCAAATTCTGGATTATTTTTAAAAGCTAAATCAACAAAAAAGTGGCCAAATTCTTGAGCAAAAAGTCCTGGTTTATATTTATTAATATTAAAAGTAAATTCGCCTGTAGCTTTATTGTATGTGGCTTTATCCCCATTTGGCAATTCGGTATCTACAATTTTAAGTTTAATATCTTTTTCACCAGCAATACCAGACTTTTTAATATTTTCAAATTGACGACGAATATTACGCTCTGCCGCTGCGGTGGCCGCTTGAACTTTAATTATATAATTTTTAGCATTTGCAACATCGGCAGGTGACGAATCTACTAAGCTTATAATTTTTTCTGCTTCTTTACGTGCTTCTTGCATAGAGCCAATATCCTGACTTAAAAAATTTCTATCAGCAATATTAATATCTCTGTTAACTAATTCTAGTTTTGCAATAATTTTATTTCGCTCAGACTTTGATAATCCTTCAGTTATTAATTGATTTCTAAGATCAGTTTGATATTTACGCTTTGTAGACATGGACATCCAGTTGCTTTTTTCAGTCATGCCAGCAACGCCAGTTAATCCAAAAACAAATACATTAATTAACATGCGCTCCAAAACTTCATCTAAGCTTCCGAATTCATCTTCCATGCTTGTTTTCCAATCTTTGCTGCCTTTCAATTCTTTATATAAAGCCTCTGTTAATAACGCAACTTCTGATGCGGTGGCACCCCCCATCCCGCCAAAAACTACTTTTTCAAGGACTGGATTAAAGCTAGCAAGGCCCGATTCCGCTGTAAATCTAAATGGAATTAATTTGCCAAAAACCATTCCACCTAATTTAAACCCAGCGCCAGTCCCGGTTTGTGACTCGCCTTGAGTTATTATTTTAAATTTAGCTTCTTCAAATAATACATCAAGCGTAATACCAGCAGCTTTTTTTATTTTATTACCTGAATTTATAAGCTGACCAATCCTAGCGGTAATTCCAGCTGCCCCTGCTACTTTATTAATCCCAGCAAATTTTGCCATCTCAGGCAGAAATCCAATTCCTTGTTCATATATCTTATAACCGAGGCTTCTTTCAAAATTTTCTTTTTCTTCTTTAGTTAATTCTATATCAGAATCAATAAAGAGTTTCTCAAGTTCGTCAAGTTCTTTTCTTTTTGATGTCCCAAACATATAAGCATCCTCACCCGCGGTAGCTTCTAACAATACTTCAGCTCCGCGTAATAGAACATCACCAACATCTTCTTTAATTGAGGCTGGATCAATATTTAAGAAATAAGCGTTTTTTAATGCCTCCGCTTCTTTGGCTAATTTTATTTGATCATTTTTATAATAAGACCTTTGTTCTTCAATAAAGTTATCATCAAAGATTCCAGTACCATATGGAGCATGCTTTAATGGAACAGTGAATGTGCCATCTTCATTTGGCTTATATCCTTTTTGTGTGTATCTACGACCTAATGGAGAATTTGGGTCAATCGGAGAAGAAGATGTAACTTTTTGATTCATTATACCAGCAGCATTTTGTTTAAATAACAAATGCTCAAAATAAGCTTGTTCTAATTTTTCAGCTGGTAATGAATTATAATATTCAGATAATTTTTTATCTTTTTCTGAAAGGTTTTCAACCATTTCTGCAGGAAGTTCTTCTGCTTCTTTAGCATTAATTCTTTGTCCTGTTTCTAAATTTAAAAATGGTTTGTAGTCTGAATCTAATTCTTTTAATAAATCTGGGAATTGTTTTTCTAAATTTACTTTTTTAGCTAATAACTCAGCATATGAAGTTTCAAATGAATTTGTGTTTTTTAATTGATTATTTAATTTAGTTAATTCAATTTTAGCGTTTGCGGCTCGTTGTTCCGCATCAGTCATTTCAGAAATAAATCCTTTAGTGCCCTCGTTTAAAAATGGGATATACTGATTGTTTTCTATTAAAAATTCTTTTTCTTTTAAAGCAGCATATTTTTTGTCCTGTCTAACTTCATTTGTTTTAGCGTTTATTGATCTTCTTACAATTTGATCAATAGTAAAATCATCAGGCAAAGCCGCGTTAGGGTTATTTAATTTATAATTACTTAATATTTGACCGCGAAGTTCCTCTTCAAATTTTGGATCTTGAGAAAGTTCTTCAATATCTCTACCTTTAATAGGATCACTTATATTAAAAAGAGGGATGTTAGGGCCAATAGGCGTAGGTAATGATACAGTAAACCCTTTATCAATTGGTCTTTGACCTTTTGTAGTTAAATCTAAATCTAAATATTCATCAGCATAATCTTGAAAATCAGAAAACGCTTTACTTCTTTCTTGTTTTTCTTTGTCAACTTTTTGTTGATCAAAACCAGGCAATGCTTTTATTTGAGAAACAACATCTTTAATTTTTTCTGGTGGATTAACAAAATATTGATTAGAAAAATCATCAAAAGATTTACTAGTCAATCCTTCAGATAACAATCCTTCGTACAGTTTATTTTGTCCTTCTTCTGAAGAATATTCATTTTTGAATTCTTCAAACGTTTTAGTTGTATATCCTGATTCAGATAGCTGTTTCCAAATTTCAAACATGTAATATACTATTTATTAAAATTGCGGTTTTGGCCTAGCCCCAGTAGATTGCGGATTGGCTACAGCAGGATTAAGAATTGTTTGCTCAGCATCTACATTGCTAACAAACCCAGGAAAGTTAGCTCCTGTAAATTCAATACCATACAAAGGGCTAAGGTCTCTTAGCCTTATTACAAATTCAGATGTTTCTTCCCCTGTTGTAGGATCAATAAATTTTTTGCCAAGCTTATCTCTAAAAACAACATTACCATTGCTCCAGCTAACTTGGTATTTTCTCCCGGCAGGATTAAGCGGTAATCTAAAATTTTTTCCAGTATCTACACCTGAATTTGATTGGCTGCCAGCAATTGATTGAAATAACAATTGAGCGTCGGTATTATAAAAAGGGTTTGTCGATTGGTCGCTGCCTCTGCCTCCATTTAATCTTTGTAATCTCTTACGTTCTTCTTCTGCTTTTGCAGCAGCACCGCGGCTTGCAACATCATCAAGTTTTTCCATCCATAAATCAGCCGCAGCGTTAATCATTGCATTGGTATCATTACCATACTTATCTATGTCAAAAGGAATGCCGTAGTCTGCAGTCATTGAGCGGATAGATTCCTGTGGGTTTTTACTTAGCACACTCATAATATTTAAGCGGTAGTCATCACGGATTGGTCCTTGCATTAATTCAGGGTTGGAATAAACATTAGTAGAATATTTTGAAAGAGTGTTCATTATTTCAACATCTTTGTTAAAATAATCTGGAGCATCAGTAACACTTTTCATTTCCCCATTAAAGTCTCCATATATACGACCGCCTTCAATTTTCCAAGGTGTTTCGTCTGTATATAATTTAGACAAAGTATCACGTGTTTCTACAGGAACACCTTCAGATATTAAGCCGTCGCGGTAGTCTTTTAAGAAGCCTTCTTTATCAGTATTAAAAGTGTTAGTTTGATCTTTTAGGGTAAGAATATTATTTTCCGCATCTGTCATAGCTGCTCGCGCGTCGGCATAAGCACTAGATGTTGGCGGGAATTGACCAAGTGCTAAAGCTGCGTCAGCATATATTTTTCTTTGCTCGGATATATAATCTTTAACAGTATTAAGTTGATTTTGTGGAATATTAGCAAAGCTAAAATCACTGCCAGGTATGTTATTTAAAAATGTAGCAACACGGTTATTAGCCGCCTGTCTTTTTGCAGCGCCAGGATTTGGTGTGCTCATATCTGGCATAGTTATTAAACCGCCAGCAGAACCGCGCGCTCCATAAGCAGCAGCAGCTCCTTTTATAAGATCCATATTCGGAGCGGAATAATTTATAGATTGTTTTGCCATAATTAATTATTTTTATTATTTTGGGCCATACATCATATTGTAAAGAAACCCAGGATCATCAGCTTCCCCTGCGGCAACTCCACCCAAAACACCTCCAGCTACACCAGCAACTCCGCTTAACAATTGATTAGTTGCTTGAGCTCTTGCGGCATCAGCTGCTGCGAGCCTTTGTTGTGACATACCCAATAATGTTTGGTTTCTGCCAAGTTCCATTTGTTGTACTTGACCTGCTCCTTGAGCTTCCATCATTTGGTTTTGAGCAGCTTGTTGCGCAGTGGCCATTTGGTTTGAAGCTTCTTGTTGGCCAATACTAGCAGAAGCTTGTTGAAGATTTTGAGCTTGTTGGTTAGACATTGCTTGGGCTAAAGCAGCAATACCAGAACCACCAGCAGCTCCTTGTAAAGCGCCCATTGTATTAGCTAATCCTTGTTGTTGTTGCTGAGCTAAAAATTGTGCTTGTTGTTGATTTACAGTAAGATCTTCCATGGTGTTTTGCATATTAGCATATGGATTTTCAAACTGCATATTTTCGTATGCGGCCATTCTTTCTTGCATTTGAGCCCTTGCGGCGCGCTGTTCTTCACGTCGAGCGCGGCCACCAATAATGCCTCCTGCAACATTAGCAAGGCCACCAATACCCATCATTAACGGATTCATACTTAATTATTTTATAGTTATATTATTACGCATTATTAGCTGCTTATAAATACTTCTGTATTAACAGCAAATAGTTCTTTTTTATCTGTTGAGGTAACTTCCATATCAACTGTTCCATGATAACCAACAATTCCAGAGGTGTTAGCAGAATTGTCTTTAACAAAAAATATATAATCATTTGTATTATCAGGCGGAGGTGTAGTTGATAATATTTCACAAGTAATACTGGTAGCTGTTTTTGCTATACATG
>Ga0208645_1002067_pt1 | contig 16427 bp, 20 predicted proteins | sample VirMetDEL_Sep_01_FD_184519 | JGI IMG/M metagenome (GOLD analysis project Ga0208645, IMG submission 184519) | Aqueous microbial communities from the Delaware River and Bay under freshwater to marine salinity gradient to study organic matter... | ecosystem: Environmental > Aquatic > Marine >... | reverse complement strand
TTCCTAATTAGCCTTGTGTCATGAAGCCAGATCAAACAACAGTATTTAGTTTCCCTGTGAAGTCTCCGACTAAGGCAGTGGTTACTGAAGATATGACAGCCATTGAACAACTTGAGACTTGGCTGATGTATCAACGACATTGGTGTGAGCATAAACCCTCAGTAACAATCAATGTACGTAAGGATGAGTGGTTTGAAGTAGGTGCCTTTGTGTACAAATACTTTGACGAGATGTCGGGCGTATCCTTCTTGCCTTACAACGAGCACACTTATCAACAAGCACCTTATCAAGAAGTAGATAAGGATCAATATAAAGACTTGCTTTCTGCTATGCCATCTGCTATTGCTTGGAGTGAGCTGGCTAACTACGAGAAGGAAGATAACACAGTCTCAATGCAGACAATGGCCTGTACAGGTGATGTCTGTGAGATGGTAGACATAACATAAGGAGATAGATATGTTTGAAGTAATGACGTTCTTAGCAGGTGCTGTGATTGTAGCAGACCTTGTTATTCCAGTGGCATTAGAAACAATTTCAGGGTTGTTCTAATGTATGTTCTAGTGCTCATAATGTTCTTTGAAGATAGGTATAAGATCCAAGGTCATCATACATTCTTTCCAAGTCAGGTTGCTTGCCATGAGTTTGCAGCTCCACTTAAAAAAAGACTTATGGACACTAGACCTTCACCTAACTCTGATGTAAAATACTATTGTTTTGAAGTTCCAAAAGAGGTTTAAATGAAATACGACCCAGTAAACAGCCCAGCACATTACAAGTTAAGTGGTGGTATAGAGTGCATTGATTATATCAAACAGGTGCTAACCCTTGATCAGTTCATTGGTTACTGCCACGGTAATATGATCAAGTATCAACACAGATACATGTACAAGGGTAACCCTGTTCAGGATATGGAGAAAGCAGAGTGGTATCTAAACAAAATGTTAGAGGCAATGGAGGAAAAGCACAAATGAAACCATACGAAGAAGGTCTAAAGGCTTTTAGAGAAGGCGACTTAGGTAACCCTCATAAGCCAAGTACCAAGCAGGGCAGGGAGTGGGAGATGGGCTTTAACAAAGCTTACTTCCGTAACCTTGAAAGGGTTAAGTTGAATGAACAAAAACAAAAAGAGTCTTGAAGAAGAGGCCAAAAGTTACAGGCAGAAAAAAATAAAGCCACCGCTTAAAAGCAAAGCACTTACATCTCGTAGGTACTTAGCTGGTCAAGCGATGGCTGCACTGTTATCAAGATCTCCAGGACATGTTCACAAAGGAGATATAAAACGTGAGTCATATGATTGGGCAGACTTTATGTTAGAGGATGATGAAGATTAGCGATCTAACCAACTATCATAACTATTAACCATTGCATCTAGGGTATTCAGCTGTTCAAGATTAAAGTCTTCAACATTATCTGGATACCCTGGTTTTTCTGTGAGTATCTCTAAGACAGCCCTAACTTTTCTTTTATTAGAGCTCATTATCTTGTACATCAATCCTAGCTCAGGGTTACCTGTTGCATTAAGACCCATAGACATATATTCTTTGGTAGATTTTCTCATGTCATTAAACATCAGTTGAGCCATACGTCTTTTTATTTCTGGAGTTCCCTGTTTAAACTTTGGATTAAGTAGTAGTTTTTTAGAGTGATATTCTGCCATACTATTGAAGGCCCTGTTAAACTCGTTGTTAGCTATAGCTACCGAAGACTGACCCTCTACAGTCCAATCATTGATGCCAGCAAGATTAAGAACTCTTTTGGTAGAGTTCATTTTAATAACTCTAGACCCTGCAAATTTACCTACATCCACATCCCTAGTACCCTCTACAGCACTAAATTTTTGTGGTGCTAAAGGTTCTCCAGCCATAACTGCATACACTTGATCTAAGTATTTTAGACTTTCATTAAGTAGGCGGTTACCTTGCTTCTTATCAATATTAACATAAGCTTCACCTAAGGTTAATCCTATGGCAGCATTGACAGGTTCAAAGGTTCTAGTAAGACCAGATGAAGCTAGCCCTGCCATACCATACCCTATCTCAGATACCACTTCCGTAACAGGTTTAGCATCTGAGTTGGGATCTTTGGATCTAAAGATAGCATTCCAAAGGTCTGCTGCATTACTGCCAGTGTTTTCTAATTGCCTTGTCAGCTGATTCAACCCTAGTGTATCTCTTATAACTTTAATTTCAGACTCTGATAAATCTTGGTTTAAGTGGGATTTAGCTTTCCATCTAGCCATAGCTTTAATATACGAGACAGGAAAATCAAACTGGTAAGTTACAACTTCTCCTGTCGATTCATCAACAGTTTCAAATACATCTAAACCATTTTCAATATTTTCTATTTCTTTGGGTACCATAAACCCAACCGCAGTTGCAGTTACTAAACCCCTTGCAAAAAGTTCTTGATTGGTTCTTGCCTTAGTAGTGTCTGTTTCATTTCTTTTAATTGCTCTAACAGCTAGTGTGATCCCTGTGTGATCCGAAATATTAGAAACCGTGTTGTTAAAAAACTTACCGAAGGGTGCAAGATAACCTATTCCAGGCACATTACGAGTTCTTTCTATTAGGCGTGCTAAGTCACTCACACCTAGTAGATCAGAGTCCTGAAAGGATCTACTAAAGACAGCACGTTCTGTTTCATCAATAGCTTTTATCTCAAGTTTTTTATAATCTGGAGATTGCATTAACTCAAAAGCATCGGGTCTGGTCATCAGCTCTGAGTAGCTCATGTCCATATACAACCTGATATTTTTATCTAGTTGGTACATAAACTCTTGAGCTTTAGTCATAGTGTCCTGAGCATAGACCATGTTCACAGCTTGAACTCCGTCCACAAATTCAGTAAACTTTTGATTCCCAAAAGATTTGTTGAAATCAAAACTAAGTCTTTGTTCTACACCCCCAGATATTTCTCTGGACATGGCACGACCTACATCGGGTCGTGTATCTAAGTAGTTTAAAAATACTTCAAGTGTAGTATTATTATCTACAAGGTTACGTATTTTTTGTCCTTGCATAGCTATAAGGTGCGAAGCCGCTCTGGTGTTACCAGTTAAAGCCAACATCTGAGCTTGAACTAAATCAGTTGCACTATTTGTCATAGTCGCAACCTTCCAACCCCTGACGTTTAAAGCAGTGGTACCTAAGTTAGAGACAATTCCCCTAATTAAATTATTTTGTAGGTCTGTAGCACCACTACTCATCAGTGGCTTCTTTTTCTTTGCCTCTATTGTAAGGCCTAATTCTTCAGCATAGTCTATTAGTGTAACCTTTGTCAAATCTGAACTGCCGTTTTTCTTTTTCATCACACTTCCGACATCAGCAATAACACCTAAGTTTCTACCAATATCACTAGCCTTCCTAGCAAAGACTTCCCCAAAAGTTTCTAGTGTTAATTCTTTACCCTTAGTTGCTTTGGTAATACCAGTCAAATCTTTAAGGGCTTGAATAAGATCTTCAGACTCAGTTTGAGGCATGTTTAAGATCGTGTCTGTAATCCAGTCAGACTTATTTTCATACATATCTGGATCTGTAAAAAACAAGTTACGTTCTGCAAAAATTTCAGCTAGGCCTTTCCAGTTACCATCATCGTCACCTTTTATAAGTGCGAAAAAAGCCTGATCAGAAATTTCATCTAAGCTTCTACCAGCTATTACTTTTTTATCCCAAGAGTTACCTTCACGACTTAAAAATTCAATAGAGTTTTTAAGCTCTTTACCTATACCTGTTGTTGTAGGATCTGGAGTAGCTTCACTAGCTAGTTTTAGACCAGATAAACCCTTTAAGCCAACAGTGGTTGCAGCGATGCCACCTGCACCAAGGCTAAATGCACCCGATAAAAAAGTTTGCATACTGTTATACTCTTCTTGAGCACCAGTTTTTAGTAGGGCTGTTTGATAACCTACATCAGTTAGCATACCAGATGCTATGTCAACAGTTGTAGCTGCACCAATTTCGGCAAGACCTGATTTTGTAGTTAGATTTTTAATAACAGTTGTTGTTGTATTATTTTGAACAGCTCGTTTTGCTAAAGCCTGACTGGCCTCTACAGAGCTTTTTATAAAAACTTTATCTGCTGCTTTCTTAGCAACTTTTTCAGTCACACCTTTAGACATCTGCCTACGAAACTCGTTGATAGCTGCTTTACGTGCAGCAGCATTACCCAACCTAAAGGTAGCACCACCTGCAAGTTTCCCCGCAAAGCCACCAACAATATTCATAGGATCTAGAAAACCTTGGCGTACATAGTCCCAAGTACCCGATGCCTTTTCAGCAAGGGTTGTATCTTTACTGTAGAGGTCGGCCATATCTTTTTCTAAAAAAGAATAAGCAGCCCCAGCTTTTACTCTATCTTCTTCAGAAGCCCCAGCTAGCCAAGACAATTCCTTGCCAGCTCTAACAGTGTTACCTCCGCTAAAACCCCGCATATTATTCATAAACATACTTACAACTTCTTCTTTATCCGTACTAGAATAATCAGAACGATTTCGTGCTTCCATGTAGGGTATGATCACATCGTCATAGACATCAGAACCTGCTAAGTCGTACTCAGAAAGTTTAACTTCAGTTAGCTCTTCTTCAGGTTCTTCTTGAGGGGGTTTTTCAGGAAGCTTTTCTTGAGTGGGTTCAACAGCTATCGGTATTTCTGGTTCACTTGAAACATCAGTACCATAACGTTTATTTAAAGACTCTTTAAAAAGTTCATCTAATGTTTTAGCCATTATTGAGTTTCCCAGTAGCTTCTTGCTCTAGTTAAACCAGGATTTTCATTTAGTTTAAAAACATTCTGACCCCCAGCTGTCAGCAGATGATTGTAAACGTCTTGACCAAACTGTGTATATAAGTAAGGATCTATTACCCCACCTTTTGAATTCTCTAGTGCCTTTAGAATTAGGCTATATTCTGTTTGATCTTCTTTTTCAGCCGCCCGATTTGCGGCGGCGCTTGCGTAATTTTTAAGTTGAGTGTTGTAATATTTTTCTTGTTTTTCCCAAATCTCAAAATTAGTACCTTCATAGACATCAGAACTTATAACTAGGCCAGGTATTTCTTGCGTAACTTGTGCCCTCTCTGTTGCTGCTGCCAAGAGTTCATCAAATCCTTGCCCAGTTGGATCATTTATTGCTGCCATTACGTCCCCTGTAGTATTATAAGTACTAACTGCAGAAGAAAAATTCTCACCCCCTGTGACCTCATATAACATCATAATATCTTCACCCGAAGGTTTAAACTTACCATCAGAATCTTTTTGAGCTGCTCTAATACTTCCAATAATTGTTGAAGCCATTGCAGGATTTTGTGCAACCCTACCTAAAAATCCCTCAGAACCTTCTGCACCGGCTATCATTGCAGCAAGAGATTTAAGGTCTGACTGCTGTTGAGGGGTTCCTGGATTTCGGTTTAAACCAAGATCTTTTGCTATGTTTTGAACAAGTTTATATCGTTCTGTCATAGAGCTAAGATTAAACTGTTGTTCAGCTCTTTCTTCAGCCCTTCTTCTACGTTCATTTTCTTCTTCTCTTAGCTTTGCATCTTTAGCCCTCTCATCAGCGGCTACCTTATCTTGTAGGCCAAGTTGTACACCAGTCCAAAACCCCATCACATAGCTCCTTTAGACATTAAACCTTTAGGTTTTTCTTCTTCTTCTTTTGGCTCTTCTTCTTTTGGTTCTTCAGGTTCACTATTAACCTCAGTTTCAGGTAAATCTACATCACCCTCTTCTTCGTATTGAGCAAGAATTTTTGAAGCTTCTTTTCTGCTTATCTGATCTCTAAGTCCTTTAGGATCGTCATCATCATCTTCGATACCTTCATCATACTCTATACCAGCCATCTTAGCTATACCTAGTATAAACTCGTGAATAATAGGTGAGATGAGTAGAGATACATCTATAGTGTGGCGACCTTGTATTACTCCATTTCTTACAATACCCTCTGTAAGAGTTTGTATATCTAAGCCAAGTGCTATTAATGCTATTATAGATTTAAGCTTCTTGGGATTATCTAATTCTTTTAAATGAAACATAAGTGCTTCTTCAGGATCACTAAACTCTGCAGGATTTTCCCAAGGGTAGTTTTTAGGTTCTGTAGTCAAAGATTGTCCAGGAATAGGTGCATTAAACATTACTTATTTCTCCCGCCAATTATAAATAGGTTTAGCATTACTTAAGCCTTGTCTAGGTTTAACACCTGCAGCTTTACTAGCATACCAAGGAGACCAACCTTTTTCTGCAACCTTATCTAAAGCAAACTGTATCTGCGCCGTAAGTCCACCGACAGTGTTATCTGAAATAAGAGATCTTCCAGTTTGAGTTTCATACTCATTACCAAGACCACCTCCAGTAAACAGCTGAGTTGGCCCAAAAGAAGCCTCCCTGCCACCTAAAGAACCTTTACCTTTTCTTGGTATCTGAGATTGATATGTAGTAGAGTTTAAACCCTCCCCACCAAAAACAGTTAAAGCAACATCTGCGGGTATATTTCTTAGTTTAGCTTCAGTCTTAATAATGTTTTCCATAGTAACTGCATCTAATGCCATACTCCCATCAGTAGGAGTAGTTTCTCCAAGCTCTTCCATAGACATATTTTTTTCTTCTTCAGTCATACCTAAGCCAGTAGTTTTCTCAGGCGGTATGCTGGTTTTAAACATGTCTTCTATACCTTGATTGGCCTTAAAAATAATATTATATAAACTAGTTCCAATACCCTCCTCTGATTCAGGTACAGTAGATTTTCTACTGTCTGGAACAAGCCCACTATTAAGCAGGAGTTTATCTGAATCTTCATCACCCAAAGCTGTAGGCACTGATTTTTGTCCAAACCCTTTTTCTGCGAAGCGTGCTATAGCAGCTTCCCTAGCAGTCATTAAACTTTTTCTATATGAACTCATTCTTGATACCTTTATTTTATTAACTAAACAAAATGTTGGTGTAAGTACGCCACTTGTTTGTTTCTTCTTGATCTCTTCTAGCTTCAGCATACTCGTCATACTTCTTGTCTGCAAGTACAATTTCTAGTGCACGATCCTTATCCCTGTCACTAGATCTGTAAGCATAATCCATAAGATCACGTTCTCTTTGCCAGATTTGATCCATTGTAGCTTGAGTGAACTGATTAGCTGCTGTAGCATTTGCAGCATTAGCTTGATTTTTAGCTGCAGTATTTAAGGTAGCTACATTTTGTTTCCATTGAGCATTAGCCTGAGCCACAGCTAATCTATTAGTGGCATTAAACTGATTACGTGCCTCTTGCATAGATGCATTAAATTGCTTAGCTGCATTTTTTTGACCAGCATTAAACTGCTTCATGCCGTTCTTTTGAGTGGCATTAAATTGGCTTACCTGAGTTTTCATAGTGGCCATAAACTGCTTAGTCTGATTCTTGGAAGAAGCATTAAACTGTCGTTCTGCATTTTCAGCAGCTTGATCTGACAAAAGGGATTGCTGTATAGCTTGCTGCTTAAACATGAGGGCTTGTTGTTTATTATCTAAATTAGCCATATCCATGTCTAAAAATGCTTTAGCATTCTGAACTTTAGCTTGCTGCTCATTACTTAAGTTAGCCATATCCATAGCTGCTACTGCTGCAGCATTTTGTAGGGTAGCCCCTTGTTCAGCACTAAGCTCTGCAAGCCCTACTGTTTTCATAAGCTCTGAGTTGTGAATCTTAGCTTGCTCTCCCGCAGTAAATGTAAGATCAGCAGCATCAGCAAATCGTGCAGCATTAGCCATAGCTGTTTGCTGCTTGTTGTCAATCTTTTTACCTTGTAGTGCGGCCTCTAGCTGTGCATTAGCTAAGTAAGCTTGTTGCTTAGAGTTCATGTTAGCTAAGTTGACTTGCATCTCATTAGCATTATCTTGTAAGACAGCTTGCTGACGGTTATTAAGGTTAAGATTATTAACCTCTGCATAACGTGCAGCTTCCGCAATATTAGTTTGTTGTTGATTAGAGAGGTTCTGTCCTTGTAGAGATGCTTTGATCTGTGCGTTAGCTAAAACAGTCTGTTGCATGTTAGAAAGATTTTGTGTCTGCAATGAAAAAGCATTCTGAGAATTTTGCAATGCAGTTTGTTGTTCAGCATTAAAGTTTGCAAGTTCTACACCCTGTTGAGCAGCAGCATTAGATAGTGAGATTTGCTGTTGCCTATTGAGGTTGTCCATCTTCATACTACGGAAAGCATCAGCATCTTTAGATGCAATAGGCAAAGCTGATTCCATAGCTGCTTGAAGAACAGCAGCACCTGCCATAGACGAAGAGCCTAGACCACGAGCCGCCATTGTAGAGTTAGCAGCCCGCATCGCTCCTGCAGCCCATGCTGGTGTACCATCATCAAATTGCTTCATAAGATTTGCAAGCTGACCTTGTACAGTATCTTGCGCTTCAATCTTACCTTCTTTAAACTCTGCTAGTGTACCATCGTCTACGTTAAAAGATTCAAGTTTAGCTGCGACTGCTGTAGCATCGTCACTAAGACCGTCCATAGTCATAGCTTCAGCAGCAGCCATTTCAGACTCAGCTATCTGTGCTGGTTCTGGAATTTCCTCTGGTTGTACAGAAGTCTGAGCAGCTTTAATGTTATCAGGGACATTAGCTTGAGCTATCTGACTCTTTACTGCCTTTTCATCTAAGCCTTGAGCAGTAGCTAACTCTTTTGAAGAAACTTGACGTTTACCTGCCGTAACCTCTTCAACAAACTCAGGGTCCATAGTAGCTGCATCAGCTACCGCATCTTTGGACAGTTCACCCTGTGCAGCATCTATCTGTGCTTCATCAGATACTTCCCCTGTTGCACCCTTACCACTTATCTGCCTTTTAGTATCATCTGTTACTTTATCAGAACTAAAAGTTGATGTTTTAACATTGCCTCCGACAACCGCTGTTTCAGTTTTTCCTGTACCAGCTACACCTACTGTAGGTGCTTTACCCTTAATAGTCCCTACCTTTGGGTCAATTATTGTGCCTTTAGTTTTAGGATTAATTTTGTCTACTTTTTGTTTTACAACTAAAGATTTTGGATCTTTAAGTGACTTTTGTACAAGCTTTTGTTGAGATTTTAGGTTAGCATCTTGATAAGCTTTAGCTTTTGTATTATATTGTCTTAACTTTTTTTGGTAAGCTTGAAAAGATCTTTTCTTTTTCATATAAGCATTATGATCTTTACGCCACTGCGCCCTTTGGGATTCTGGCTGATCGTTGTAGCTACCACCAGTCCACTCTCCAGGATCTTGTACGGGAGTGGGAGCAACACCAGGAGCTTTAGGCATACCACCTTTAGCAAAACCTATACTGCCACCCTCAGATGCATAGTGAGGATCACCAACTTTTTTTAGCTCTGCAGCATTACGAAGAATACTCTGAATTTGAGATGCAGATGCAGAGCCTTCATTTTGAAGTTTCTTCAATACTTCTTGTTGTGCTGTACTAAATCTTGCCATGTTTTTTATCCATTTACTACTTCGTTAAGACCCCAGATCATTCCTGCTACACCACCTACGAATATTACTACTCCGACTGCCAGTGATATACCCCAGAATAATCTGTCTCTTTGCTTTGCTTGTAATTCTAACGCTTCTTTGTGTCTTTGTCTAGCTGCTGCTTGTTCTTTTACAACGAGATCCCACATTCCTGGTGGTCCATAAAGTTGACAAGCTGACCTTAACTCATCCATACACTCTTTGTGTTTCATCTTAGCTTGTGCAATTGCAAAGCCTTCTTCTTCAGACGAACTTAACCTACCTAGTGGGCCTTTATGCGCACCCTTTTCAGCTAGTTGAATCTCACTATCTAACTTAGCTAACTTACCAAAGTGAGGCAGTAAGTCTGCTACATCACTACCAGCTTTAACTGCAGAACTAACTGCACCAGCTATCTTAGTAACTGCACCTGCTAAAGCTAATACTTCTATCATTATGGCAAACCTTTTTATTCATTTCTGTCTGCCATCTTTTCTACTGATGATCTTATTGCTTTTATGTTTTCGTCAATACGTGCTAGTGATACTGCTTGTTCATGTACCGAAGTTTCTATACGGGCCATGCGTTGTTGTAAGGACATGATGTCATCTCTGTTATCTTCTATGTCAGACATCATCATACTAACTGTCCATACGATAGCTGCTCCCTGAACAAGTAAGCCAAAGATCAGTGTAATCGGTACAGACTTGCTAAGGTGCCAGCTATCCTCAGACATTAGCTGCAATAGCTGCATTAGCAGCAGTCATATCTTCTGTAGTCCAGAAGTCTTTAGCAACCATTAGCTGTAGATGCTCTACATTGCGTGACACAGTGTCAGTCCAATCGGCATCTTCCATGTCCTCTGGTTGCCCAGCGTTTAGCAAGTCAACAGAGTGACCCATTGCTGTGTAGTGTTGTGCGATTTCTTCCGCAGTTGGTGTATCAGTCATGTCTTTCTCCTTATGCGTTTTCTAGGGCAGTGATCCGTGCCTCAAGAGCATCGTTCTTTGCTGATAGTTCCTGTAGTGCTTTAACCAAGACAGGTATTAATGCTGCCTCTGCTACTTCTTGAGAACCATCTTCACGATCATCCCATAGGTTAAAGCCATCCTTGATCTCAGGGTGGGCATCAATAGCCGTCTTGACCTCTTGAGCTATAAAGCCGTGGTTCGTGTAGTTATTCTTAAAGACATCCGTTGAACCCTCTTTGTAAGATTCAAAGGTATCAGGTAGCTCACCTAAGGTTCGGTACTTAAAGGTGCGAGGCGTTAGATCATTGATAAAACTCAGACCCGCTGTGGCATCAGTAATCTCTTTCTTGTAACGTTCATCTGATACAGTTGACCAAGTTGCGACACCGTGTTGCGCTCGTATATCGCTAGTGCCATTACCAAGAGTTGTGTATCCACCCTGACAAGCTATATTATAGCCAAGCCCATTAGCAGCGTCACCAGCAGCCGCAGTGACCCTTAAATAAGCACCCACTAATGTATTGTTGCCGCCTGTTGTTGTTGCGACACTATGCTGTCCTGTAGTAAATCCAATAAAAGTGTTTGCAGAACCTGTAGTCGCACTATACCCAGCCTGATACCCAACTGCTGTGTTGTTGTCGGCGGTGGTGTTGGAAACAAGGGCATTAGAGCCTACCGCAGTGTTATAGTCTCCACTTGAGTTTGCTACTAGTGAGGCATTGCCAATAGCGGAATTATGAACACCTGTCACGACTCCACTAGCGAGGGAGTCACGACCAATAGCAGTGTTAAACTGGCCTGTGGTTAAGTTTGTTGCTGCTCTTGTTCCTAATGCCGTGTTATAACTACCTGTTGCGTCTTGTAGTGCTTGATAACCGATTGCTGTTATATCTGTACCAGTAGTATTGCTATACCCAGCCTGATACCCAACGGCAGTGTTGTTGCTGGCGGTGGTGTTTGAGAACAATGCATCTTTACCAATAGATACATTTGAACTGCCTGTGGTATTAGAATACATAGCATGATACCCAAGACCAATATTATCACCGCCAGTGGAATTGCCAAACATGGCTCTGCGACCAACCGCAGTGTTGCTATTGGCTGTCGTATTTGATTGTAAGGCAGAAAGGCCAATAGCCGTGTTGTAGTTACCTGTCGTATTGCTATCAAGAGCCTGATAGCCAATAGCTGTTATGTCTGAACCAGTAGTATTGCTGTACAGAGATTGATACCCAACGGCTACGTTGTTGTTTGCGGTGGTGTTTGCGTTAAGTGCAAGTGCGCCAACTGCTACATTGTTTGAGCCAGAAGTAAGTGCCGCTAGGGTTGACCGACCAACAGCAACAGCGTCCGATCCTGTAAACACAGCACCGCTCATTGCATCCCGACCAATCGCAATAGCGTTAGACCCACTAGTTAAAGCAGTAGCCGCACTGTCACCAATCGCAATGTTACCTGCACCAGAAGTTATGCTATCCAACGCTGTATTACCCAACGCCACGTTATCTGTACCAACAGGATAATTCCCATCCAGCTTAATCGTGCCGCCATCAACTGACACATTACCTGCGACAGTCAAACCATCAACAGTAATTGTACCTACAATATCCTTATCGGCACTATCTGCTAAGTCTCTTGCTCTAGTCATGTGTCAGTTCCTATACTATATTACCAAGGTGTTCCAGCACCAGTAGTGGGTGTTTTGTCTGCTTCAATCTTTGCTGCTAGTGCAGCTTCTGTATCAGCTTGACCTACAATAGCTTGTACCCAACCAAGTACATTGGCCTCAGTTAAGCTGTCATAGGCAATGAAGTCATCTGCTGATGCATCATACTCCAAGCCACATGTGCCATATGATGATGCACTATAGTCACCATCTACTGCACTACAACGCCAGTGTGCTATAGTTACACCACCGTCTGCTAAGTTACGTTCTACTGTTGGAATACTCCAAGTGTATGCTACAGCCATGTTATACCTCCTGTGCTGCTAGATGTGCGGCATAAGCATCTTTGACCGCTTGTGTATGTACTGCTGCACAAATAGCTTGTACTTCAGTGCTTTCGTTTGCAAGATCATCTGTTGAGATGTCTGGTGCAACTACATGACGTGAGAATGATCGGCTGATCTCTACACCGTCACGCTTGATGACCATGGCTGTACGCACCTGAACGTGCTTGAAGTCGCCTACGATCTCTATTTTGTCTTCTACTGTTTCTTCTGTTAGTGCCATCGTTTATCTCCTGTGATGGTTGGACTGACTACCCTGTAATCCAACAGGGGTGGTTAGGTTGCCGTAAAATAAAAGAAATTCAGGATTAATTCATCGTCTGCACCGGGCGCAAAATTTCCTAAATTTCTGTTTGTGTTGTGAAAAATTACTTGATCGGTGTTTTCAACAACTGTGCTGTTCACCGCATGATATGGATTAGTTATTCCGCTGCGAAAATAATTGCACACATTTCCTGATCTATTTTCATCAACTGCGCCCCCCTTAGCTGTGAATGGCAAAGTCATCTTCAAGTCACCAACTGGTGATGAAACCGAGCCAATTCTTGGGTTTCCTATAATATGAACTACACGGCCAATTTTCGTGTACCCAATGCGATCAAAGTTAGTTTTTGTTGTAACGGTTCCCGACCCTGACATGGTAAATGTTATATCAAAAACCCCCTCCTCATAGTCATCCAGCTTATTAGCCGACCCAGTGCCGCCAAGGAAAACACCGCCTGACAGGTAGAGGTCTTTCCAGCGAGTAGCTGCACGACCTAAATCATAAGCGTTGTCAGTCTCAGGTCTAAATGAATCACTTGTCCACGTTACAACATTTGTACCGTTTCGTGACAGCTTTCCATCAGCAATAGAATCAACAATTAAACGAACACCGTCTGCGCTTTTTATGCTCCCCACAGTGGAGCCGTCTTTGCGGAACTGAACAATGTCTCCATCAGTACTAATCCTGTTAAAGAAAGCAGTTACATCACTACTAGCACCTATAGCAAGTTGGTTGCCTGATGTTAAAGCAATACCTGACGTTGTTCCGTTTGATACAGCAACAGTCGTAGTGCCCACCAGCAAGTTACCGCTGCTGTCGATGCGCATGGCTTCTGATCCAGCAGTGTTAAAGGCCATATAATTAGAAACATGGTAATAGAAAATCTCTCCAGCATTACTGCCATCGTTAAAGTAAATATGACCACCGTTTGTTGCATTTGAGTTTAAGGTGAGGTCTGCCCAACCAGCCCCAGCGTCAACTCTTATTTCTTCACTACTAACACCAGCACCTACGGTTAGGCGAGTGCTAGGCGAACTAGTCCCAATGCCTACATTTTCTGAGCTATCTATAGTAATAGCTACTGCATCAGCATTGTCATCAATACCTTGTGAGGTAAAAGCACCAGTTACAGTAAGGTTAGCTGCAGTAGTAGTACCAGTAAATGTTTGGTTAGCTACCTCAAATGGTGTGTAAGCTACAATCTCAAGTATATCACTGGCTGTAGCACCAGAGGCTAAGACTACATCACTACCATTAGTAGCTGTATAATCTGCTGGTGCTAGTTTAACTCCGTTAAGATATACGTCTATGAACTGTGGTGTGTATCCTGCAGTAGCAAAGCTGGTTTGTCCACCAGTAGCAGTAAATGATTCTCTGTGTTGTGTAGCCTGTGGTACAGGAGTTGTGCCTATATATCCAGCCATTATAATGCTCCTATGATGAACGCCAAGAGTTCACTGTATCTTACGCCCATTCTAGTTCTTTCTTCGCCAGTTTCTTCATCAGTCCATGTACTTGAGATAAACATGGCGTAGTCACCAGCGTCTAATCCTTCAGCCGCAAATGCAGCTTGTAGGTCTTGTGCAATGATACCAAAGTGTGTTCTGGCTTCATCACCTTTCTCTGCTACTTTATCCTTCCAACGGAACTTACGCAGCAAGCCTTTGGCAGCTACAGCTACACGTTGCTCTGCGCCTGTTAGCTCTGCAATGTCTTGCTTTTCGTTGCGGTCAGATGTTTGGATCGTGCCGTTGGTGGCGTATATGTCGTCAAATCTGGCACTAGAATGGCCGAGGTCAATAGCATTATCTCTATTTGCACCCGTGGATGTTGCTGGGCTAACAATATCAGCTCCAAACAATAAAAAAGCATCATTACCTTGAGGACTACCTATATATAAATAACCGCTATTGCTGCCAATATTCCCCACAGTGGAGTTGTCTTTGTAAAACTCAAGAATGTTTCCATCGTTAGTCTCTCTGTTAAGAAACATAACAGTTGCACCATCTCTAGTATGACGTGTCTGACCACCCGCAATAAATTCATGGCCTGTCGTTTGAAGCCCAGTACCCGTCTTACTCACCAGCAGGTTGCCGCTCGCATCGAGGCGCATGCGTTCTGAGCCATTAGTGTTAAAAATAATAGGAATGCTTTGAATTGTTTGAATACCAAAATAAGTTGGCCTTGATTGAAGTCTTGTAAGAATTGTTGAATTGTCATTTTCGATGAAATCGAGTTCAGAAATATCATCTGATCTGCCAATAAGTTTGATGGCTGTTGCGTTTGAGTTTGCTTGTACACTCAACGGGCCAGTTGGCGAACTTGTCCCAATGCCAACATTACCGCTGCTGTCGATTAACATGCGTGTAGCACTAGCACTGTAGTCATGAAACCTTAGTTGTGAACCACCGTTTTGTATGCCGTATATTTTAGACGTATTTGTATCATTAAAGGCTACTCCAATATTATTACTAGCACCAGAGCCTTGGATGTTTAACATATTTACGTCAGTAACTGTAGTGCCGCCAATCATTACCCGACCGTTGCTGTCGATGCGCATGGCTTCACTATCACCAGTAGCAAAAGACATAACATCTCCTTCTACTGCAATACGGTTTCCATCATTAGTTGAGCCGCTATCTTCAAGTATAATAAAAGCACCCGCATCAGAGCTTTCAAACTTTGCTACTGTATTATTTGTGCCACTGTTCACAGTCAGCCCATCGCTGGTCAAAGTCCCAGAGATGTCTACGCCGCTGGATTTGGTAGCGAGTTTAGCTACACCGTTGTGATAAAGGGTTACGTCACCATCTTGGGCGAAATACGCCATAGCTTCATTTGAGGCAGCATTTAATATCTGTATGTCATTGCCAGAAATGTTTAAATTTCCAGTGGCTGTATCTTTAATATAACTATTAGACCCATCATGGTAAATCTGAAGGTCAGACCCAGCGCCGAAGATGGCTTTGTCGTTGTCACGAAAGGAGAGATCACCATCTATATTGGCATCACCATTAATATCAGCCCCAGTGGTACTGAGGTTGACCGCCTTAGAACCGATATATCCTGCCATTAGGTTTGCTCCATTACACTGATTACAATATCTGTTGCACCAGATGCTGTAACTTTAATTACGTCTGTAGCTTCCATAACTACTTTACCATCTAGTACAGAGAGTGATGATCCAGCAGGTATAGCTGCGTTAGTTACAAGTTCTACATCTTGGTTTGCTTCATCGTTAGCACCTGATCTGTTAGCTGTATCACTTGATAGTGTAACTGTACCAGTAATCTGTGAGCCTGTAGTGTTGCCTAAAACTAACCCAAGGATCACTGCAGTGGTAGAACCTGCAACAGTGTAAATAACATCTTCTGATGTAACCCCTGCTTTAGTTATGACCTTAAATGTATTTGCCATTTTCTTTTCCTATCCTAATGCGATGGCTAATGCTGTCGCTTCGTCTACAGCTACTGTAGTTGCAAAAGCTGTAGTAGCGATTGTAGTGTTGTTAGTACCAGCACTTTGAGTGGCACCAGTTACAGCACTGTCAAGAGAACCACCGTTTATTGTAGGTGATGTCAAAGTCTTATTGGTTAGCGTTTGTGTTCCAGTAAGTGTAGTTACTGTATTATCAATTGCTAAAGTTACTGTATTGCTTGTAGCACTTGAAGCTAGACCTGTACCACCAGCTACAGTAAGTGTCTCGCTATCTAAATCAATAGCTATTG
>Ga0208645_1002065_pt1 | contig 16445 bp, 12 predicted proteins | sample VirMetDEL_Sep_01_FD_184519 | JGI IMG/M metagenome (GOLD analysis project Ga0208645, IMG submission 184519) | Aqueous microbial communities from the Delaware River and Bay under freshwater to marine salinity gradient to study organic matter... | ecosystem: Environmental > Aquatic > Marine >... | reverse complement strand
CGCTCGCGCGGGGATCTCCGAACCCTTTTCCGCCAGAGCTTTCCAGCCCGCCCCGGCCAGGGGGACGGGGCAGGGGCCTTGCAGGCGACGAGCTGGACGCGCCTTCCACACAGCGAAGGGACGTGAGGCGACCTGTGGGAAGGTCTGGCGCCGCGAAAGCGACCGTTACCCGAATGGGCCGAGACTTGCCCCCTGACAGGACCATGCGCCGCGCCGCACGATGGCTCGGGACGAGACGGCGGGCGGCGCTACCCAGGGCGCAGGGACGGATAGGGGGAAAGGCTCGGGGTGCAGGCCGCTCGCCGGCCGGAGCCTAGGGCGCGGTCCTGGGCGGGCGTGTCCTCGAGCAACCGCACGAGGTCACGAACGACCGGATTTCGCCCGGAAACTAGCCCTTTTCAAAGAATCCCGGATGATCCTGATGCACACCATAGCTGATAACCCTTTGTCCGAACCGCCGGTTGATCCGGTCGATGGTTGTCGCCAGCCTCTCCCGGTTGTTCGGCTCGCCCGGCTGAAGCGGAAGGAAAAGCTCGCCGGGGCGTTCTGAAAGCGGGATGACTTCGCCCAGGTGGACGCCGATCGACAGCACATATGCCGGCCGATCATCTTGAAACTGCGCCCACTGACCCTCGAACAGCTTCAGGAAAACGGCGGTATCCTGGCTCGGCGTCAGGGTTTTGGCTCGGGTCCAACCGCGACCTTCTGGCAGCCGGACCATGAGAGAAAACCGCCGGGCGCAATAACCGTCACGCCGCATCCGTTCGACGGCTTTTTCAGTCAGCCAGCGGCCAACCAGACGCGCCGCATCGGGGCGGCGGTATTGAGGCGCGAGAACCTTCGAGTTGCCGTAGCCGTTTCGCTGTGTCGGCAAGAGCGGAATATCCATGCCCTGCAAGGCGCGCACGAACCGTTCACCTTCGACGGAACGCCAAATCTGCCGGGCATGGCGAGGATCTAGTGCATAGAGTTCCACGACGCCCCAGACGGCGGCACGATGCAGCCGTGCTTTTATTCCGTGGGAAATCCCCGGCAAATCGTCAAGCGATAGATGGGCGATCCGGTCGGGCATGTTTTCCGGGGCAAGCCATTGCAGGCCGTCCGGCTTCTCCAATTTTCCCGCGATCTTCGCAAGCAGATGGTTTGGGCCAATGCCGACAGAACAGCGCAGCTCGGAACCGACCTGCTTGCGGATCGCGACCTTCAGGCGCCGGCCGAGGTCGAGCGCGGCCGACAGTTCTGCTGTCTGGCCGCCGAGTGCGACCTGAAATTCATCAACAGAACGGACCGCCTGAAGCTCTGCGATCTGGTCGATGACGCCGGCGATCTTCTGGTTCACGCGGACATAGAGGCGGTGGCGGCTCGGACGGAAAATGATGCCTGGGCACATCCGGCGCGCGTCGTACACGCGGGTGCCGGTTTTGACGCCATAGGCTTTGGCTTCATAGGACGCGGCGACACAGGCCCCCGATTCGGCGCTGATAGCGGTAATGCCGACAGGCTTCCCGCGCAGCGACGGATCGGCCTGCTGCTCCACGCTGGCAAAAAAGCTGTTCATATCAATGTATAAAGACCGCATCGGGGTCATGCGTAACGATCCTGCTTGTCGAGAAATGCAATATGTTCTTAGTTTGTTCTCATGGTGGAACGCAAGGATCAGCTTCGGAATGTAGCCTTCGGCGGCAACTGGTCAGAAGAAATTCTGATCGTGGACGAGCTGCGCCAGGTGCTTGCCCTTGTCGAAACGGCTGCCGCCGATTGCGCGGACAAGGACGTGGAGACCGAAGAATTTCTGGCGGCCATGCTCTATGTGCGGCAGAACATAGAGAAAGGGCCAATGCTGACAGGTGCCTTCTTCAAGGCGCTGCGGATCGAAAATCAAAGCCTACGACGGGCGGAATCCCTGCGCGTGGCGAAGATGATCCGGGGATGGGCCGGGCTGTAGGGACGCAGGATGTGCAATCTATATGCAAATATCGCGACCGCCGAGGCCATGCGCAAGCTATTCCAGGTCGCGCCGGGTCAGGATCGTCTCGGCAACGCTGAACCGAGGCCAGCCATTTTTCCGAAGGGGCTGGCGCCAGTGGTGCGCCTCGATTCTGAAGGCCAGCGCGAGCTGATCGAAATGCGATGGGGCTTCCTGACGCCACAAGTGTCGAAGAAAACCGGGAAGCCGATCAAGCCGGCCGCCTGGAACAATGCCCGAGACGACAAGCTGCGGAAAAGTGGCCTCTGGCGCGGCAGCTTTGAGGAACGGCGCTGCCTGGTCCCGGTTACGAGCTTCAACGAGACCAAGGGCAGGCAGCCGGCGACAGACTTCTGGTTTGCGCTGACGGGCGACGATCCCGATGGACGATCCCCTTTCGCTTTCGCCGGCGTCTGGCGGCAAGAAAACCCCGATCTGATCGAAGATGACGATACAAAGCTGCGGCATACTGTGATTACGACCGAGGCGAACGATCTGATCCGGCCGATCCATGCGAAGGGTCGAATGCCGGTGATCCTCGAACCGGCGGACTATGAGACCTGGTTGGCGGGCAACCCGGATGAAGCGGCAACGCTGATCCGGACCTTCCCGGCTGACAGAATGAGGATCGTCTTACAAGGAGTAGGGGAGAAGGCAGACCGAGATGATGGTTCGCTTTCAGACTAAACTGTAGCGGTTTGCACCAATGCACGCAAAGAGAACGATCAGTCGAGTCCAAGCTTGTGGAAGAAGACACTGTTGCGCATCTCGGCATCTCTCAACACCTTATCCCAGCTCAACACCTCCATGTAGAGATTGTTGTTTCCGAACCATTTAAACCAACCGCCGCCGTCAGGCATGGGTGTGAAGTCCTTCTCCATCTTCAACCACTCCTTAACCTTCTCCGTGATTTCACACATCACGTAGCCATAAAACGGAGTGTTTTCTGCGACTTGTATTTGCCGCCCCTTTGGGGTCTTGAACTTCCCCTTCTTGACGTTGTTCACATATCGAATGATCTGTTGCACAGGATCTTCCTTCGAAGACGGGTTCACAAAATCATCCCGCCCAGGCTTCTTGAACTCGAAGACGGTGATCGGGTTGCTCGCCTCGTTGTCCCCCCTGAACAGCACCGGCTTGTCAAAGACCAATAGGTCAGGACGCTCGGTCGCCCCACCATCTAGTGGTTTGTCTGAACTCACGAAATTTGTGAAGTTAAGGCGCTCGTCGATGATCCAGAGATTATGATTTTCATAGGCCGTTGCTGCTGAATCCCCCTTTCGGGGGAAAATAATGTCGTGGACGGTGCCCTCGGATGGATATTTTTGATCTTCGGTAAGCTCAAAGCTCTTCCCGAAGAGCGTGAGCACATGCTTTCGCAGTGCAATGTAGTGGATCAGGTCGTTACGGCTGGTCTTTGATATCTGGTCCAGAATCTGCGGCAATCCGTCCTTAAGCCCTGCCGCGTCGGTTTCGCTGAGCATCTGATTGACCTGCTGCCGGATAGACACTTCCTGAGTGAACTTCTCTCGTTGGAAGACCGTCTCTATCTGCTCCGGTGTCGGGTTATAGGGCATCGACGACAGGTCGATGTCCTCTGCGATCGTTCGATGCCAAGGCGCTAAATCTTCAACATAGCTGTGTACCTGTGTGCGTTTCTTCTCCTGGCGCGCCGTTATCGTATCACCCAAGGCATCCCGCGCGATGTACGCGGCGGCCTGTTCGATCTCGGCTTGTGAGACTGGATGAAGGAGATCATCGCCTTTGGGGAAATCGAAACCGCCACGTTCAAGTGAAACGTTGGCATCGAGATACGGGCCGAACACATACGCCTTTACAATGTAGTTTCGATCTCGATCCTCGCCGCCGGCTGACCCCTCTTCGAAAAACTCGTCGACGAACTCTGGCACAAAGCTATGAATAGCCGTGTCTGTGACCTCGCGGCGATCGGCAACCAGGCTGATTTTGCTCTTCTGGTTCCTTGGGGAATAGAGCTTGAAAACTCGAACCTGAAACGTCTGCTCCTGTTCGCCGGAACCAAGAACGATCCCACCATCCTGAAGCGGGATCTCGTTGATCATTGCTGCAAGTTGATTGCTGACAAAGTTATTGAGGATGATCCGCCCGGTGCCGTCTTCCTCTGCAATCCCGATCTCGGGGCACTGATAGTCGGCGTCAATGAAATACGGCAAAAGCCGTTCGACAAGCGTTCGGGCTATCGTCGTGACCTTCTTGTCTGGAAATGCCCGCTTGGTCTTGCGCATTGTGACCTGTGAACCGATATCGCCGTCTGGGCAATCTACAATGCTTTCATTGACGATGATGTCGGTTTGTTTGCCCATCATGAAGGTTCGCTTTTTCCGCCCCTCTTCGCTCTCAAAGACACTCTCGATCAGAAGATCGTCGAAGTATTTCAGGCAGGTGAAGCGCCCAAACCCCTTACCACCCTGGGCAATCTTGTGATCCGAGTAGAGAGTATCGAAAGAATCCCTGTTCTCGTCGTCGAATCCGACGCCGTTGTCGATGACCGTGAAGCTCTCAACATGTGATTTACCACCTTCAAGCTCCTGCTGGTCCGACCGCTTCACGAGAATATCGACGCGACCCTTCTTGGATGATCCTGCCTCGATCGCCTGGATGGCATTCACGATGGTTTCGACAAGCGGGGTGTAGACGTTAGTCCCTGAACGAATATTCTCCACCGCACGTTTGACATTGACGTTGCTCATAGCTTGATCACCGCGTCGGGATTTCCGGCGGCGAGCGCGTTCATGTAAGCAAGGCAGAGCTCGCATGAACGATATCTGCCGTAGGTGGCTGTCTCTTCGCGCTCGACGATTGGGAAGGTCGAGTAGATGAAGCGGATGTCGTCGCGGTCGGTGATGCCGTAGAGGTGGAAGAAAACCGCATCGAGCTTGGCGCGCAGTACAAGGCGGCGCTCTTCATCCCAAGTAAAGGGCGGCTTCACGTTCCCGGCCTCGTCCACATAACCCATGTCCCGCGCAAACGGTTCCATGTCATGGGCTGTGTAGGTGAGCTCAAGAACAGCCTGCCGGACAACCTTGGCCGCGCTCTTTGCCCCAAAGCGCACACTGTCGAATTTTTCCGGTGAGATCACTGGGAGCTGTTCGACGATGTACCAGTTCAAGTGCGTGCTTTGAGCCTTCTGCCTCGTCACGTAATCCAATGAGATCGCGCCAAGGTTCCCAAGCAACAATGCTTTTTGGTCTGGTCGCTGGTCTTGGTCATTCCACAGGATCAAGGGTGCGGTGTTCCCGACGCCTGCTTTTGGAATTGCGGCTGCGATCATCGTACGCGCATCGGTCGCTCTGGCGATATCTCGAAAGGCGATCGTCCACTCGATGCCTGAAGGCAGCCCGACCTCGCTTTCTGGCACCCAATATTGAGGGGTGGGAACGAAGTTTGGATCAGCCTTTTGTTCCTCCGTAACCGTGCCACTGAGCGCCGCGTTGTGCAGGTTGGCCTCGTTCACTTCGACCGATGCTGCACGATGATCAAATTGATGTATCATTCGCCCAACATAGAGAGGGAGCCAGTTTCCTGATGCGCTGCCGAACGTGTTGCCACCAAGAGGGAAAGCCCCCTCCTGTTCATCGAGCTCCTTACGGGTACGGAACAGGCCCGAGTCGTTCGTCATGTGGAACATGGTCGCGTATTTCACCGGCCATGCCTTCACTTCTGTGCCGGAAGACCGGTCTACCAATGGAACAGCATTGCCATAGATTGACGAAGTCAGATCGGCATCACGCTTAGAGCGAAATATTGGCGCAGTGCCAGTATTCGGATTAACGCGGGCAAAGTCCTCAGCGCTAAGCGAAAACCTTACGCCCTCGTTGGTCAAATCAGATACATCATGCAGAAAAAAGGCACATTGTGATGCATACTCTGTCGGTAATGGGGACGCTACCAAAGCACAAAACTTGAAGCTGCGATGAACGTCAGCGAAGAACGGCCCACCAGTCCTGCCTTGCCGTCCGTTCTCGAAATCATAAAGCGCTTTGAGCCGCCCTTCCGTCGCCACACCCTTGAAAAACTTCGCGGCCGTCTTGTCCGATGCGATGCCAGACGGAACAAGCAAACCGATCAGTCCGTCCTTCTTCACCACGGTCATCGCACGCTCGACGAAGAGCGAATAAAGGTTCACGTCACCGCCGGAAAGCAAGGGGTAATCCCCGCCTTTCCTTGCCATGCGCGTTCCATCCTCGGCACGCTCCGACGCCCTGGCATAGTCTTGCGCCAAGGAATCGCCTGCCTTCTCCAAGGCGGCGATCAACTTCTGTCTGTCAGACGCGCGCGAAGCCATCGCGATCTCAGGACGGCGTTCGGCAAACCATTCGATCTGTTGCAGCTTCATCCGATCCCATGGCGGGTTGCCAATCACAGCATGAAACCCGCCGGTCAGCTCGTCCTTTTCCCAATCCGACCAAATGCCTGGAAAGGCCACTTGCCAGTTGAGGAAGTTTTCCTCACCAATCAGCAATTGAGCCTGGGAAAAAATGTCTGCAAACAGGTCGAATTTTTCTGCGGCTGTCAGTTGACTTTTGATTGTTTCGTCAGCGCTCTTAGCTTTTGGTCGCTTTAGAGGGAGCTTACCAATAGCGATATCAAGCGGATCACCAAACGTACCATCAAAAAAGTCGCGAAGTGCGATCTTTTGTTTTTTGTCTTTTATATCAAGCCAGTCGATCGCATGGATCAGCTTTAAGAGCGCATCAAGGGGGGCAGTTTCCCGTTCGATTTGCTTGAAAATATCTGCTGAACGATGCGCCTCAGCGATTTCGGCATCCGTAAGGTTTTCGATCAACTGCATCTTTGAGGCGCTTTCAAGCGCAGCGTCGATGGGGCCCTTCAGCAAGAGCGGCGTGCCATAGATAGCTGCCTTGTCTATGCCCTTCTTGACCCAAGAGCCAAAAAGGCTGTCGCCACAGCGAAGATGGTGATCGAGGAAGGAAAGCGGCGCGCCGACTGTGAATGTGTGCAGCCACAGCGCCACCTTAGCGAGTTCCACAGCCATCGGGTTCTTGTCCACGCCATAGATGCAACGCTTGAGCACCATGCGGCGAATGATGTGCCGGTCATCGAGCTGTTCCTCATCAATCGTCCAGTTGCGCTGATCAGCATTGGCAAGAATGGTGCTGCGGATCGTGTCGATCCGCTCGCCAAGGGGTGAAATGTAATCGCCCCATTCCTCGGGCGCGTCGAGCTCGGCCTCGGCCATGGCGGCGATGACCTGGTCGGCCATGAAATCGACCAAGCTCACAAGGAAATGGCCGGAGCCCATGGCAGGGTCGCAGATTTTCAGGTCAAGAAGGGCTGTCGCAGGATCAAGAATTCTGAGCTGGCCGATCTTGCGATCGTCCGCCAAGTCACGCTGCTCCAGCTCTTTGATCTTGTTCCTGAAGGCGCGCTTGCGCTCTTCGACAAGTGGCTCAAGGGTCTCGGTCAGGATGAGCTGCACCAGGTCATCAGGCGTATAGTAACTGCCCGATCCCTTGCGCGCGAAGATGTTGGGCTGAACGGTGATGTTTTCACCGTCGCGCGTCACCTCGTATTCGAGAAGCCGCTCATAGATCGAGCCAAGCTGCTGCACCGAGAGGTTGCGGTAGTTGATGTATTTGCGCCCCTCCGGCGTCACCTCGAAGGAAAGCGCGTCGATCACGCGCGCCATGACCGCATCAGGGATGCGGATATTGGTCAGGATCGCGTGGCGTTCCTGGTCGAAAAGACCGCCATTGTAGGGCGGCAAACCGATCGAGGCGTCTCCCTGGTCGATCGCGATGAAGAGATCGGCCATTGCGCCCCAATAGCGCGCTGCCGTCTCCGAGAAGATATCGTTCTTGTCTTTGCGCTCTTTGACATCGAGGCGCACCTTGTTGCGCAGCCCGTAATCGTCATATCGCGTGTCCTTGACCGGCAAGAGATCGCGGTCTTCGGCGTAGAGGATGAATAAGAGGCGGTAAAGCAGGATCAGCGCGGCTTCGCGCACTGCCTGTAGATCGGCCTCGGGCGCGGCCTTGACGATTGCGCGCACCAGATCGGGGAAGACCTCCCCAAAAACCTTGTTGGAGAGGTCTTCGGCAACGCGCTCTTCGTAGAACTTGCCTTCTTCGAGGGCTTTTTCGTGGAAGGTGCGCGGATCAGCGCCCGCAGGCACGAAGGCTTCGCGCCGAAAAACAAGATAGAAGACCTTCAGCCAGTGACGGCGATCGTCCTCATTAAGTGCGAAAAGCCCGTCATTGTGCCCAGGTATGTCGAGGATCGCGGCGATGTCGAGCTCGAAGAATTGCTCGGAGACAGATCGCGCGCCGGAAAAATAGAGCCGCCATTTGGAGCCGTTGGTCAGAATGCCCCAACGGAGTGTGCCGCCTGTGATGTCGTCGATGCGGCGCAAGTAGCGGAGCATCTGGGTCGAGGGAGCGGTTTCCTCACCACGCCTGCCAGAACGCCGATCAAGCGGGCGTGCCCATCTTTTGGATTCGACCACGGCGCGGCCGAACTCGTAGCGCTTCCATTCTTCGGGGAAGCTGTTCGCCTTGGTTTTCGTCTTCGTGCTTTCAAAAAGCAAGCCATCGGGCACGTCCTCGCGTCCGCGCGGTGATAGGTTTTGCTGGCGAAGGGATTCCGTCCAGCCAAGCTCTTCGAGGATTGGCCAGATCAGATCATCTTCTGTCTGGCTTTCATTGGGTGTCTGAGAAATAGGAAAACGGTCGAAAACCGCTCGAAGCGACGCACTGAACTGGTTAAGATCAACATCGTCAAGCGCGCTCCATTCCGAAACACCTTGAATGGTCTCGGTCAAAAAGTCGGAAGTAAATAGACTACCCTGGCTTGCGATCTCACTGCTCAAATCGAGATTTCCTTATATTTTTTGGCATCCTAGCAACAGTGTTGGTACGATGCACTCGCAAAACGCGCCACGCTGAACCTTCACCACAACCCATCAAACCGGCTGGCAGCCGTGCGGGTGTAATGAGCCGTGTGCCGGGGGTCGCGATGGCCCAGATAGTCCTGGATCAGTCGCAGGCCATTGCCGCGGTTGGCGAGAGCGAACCCGCAGGAATGGCGGAGCATGTGCGGATGGACGTGGCCGAGACCAGCGCGTTTCCCGGCGGCTGCGACGATGTAATTCACCGCCTGCCGGGTCAGCGGCTGCTTCCGCTCGGAGACAAACAGCCAAGGCAGCACATCATTCCGCTTCGCGAGCCACCGGCGGATCGCGCGCAGCTCGTCGCCGGGAACGGGTTGCTCGACGCTGAGGCCGTTCTTGAGCCGGGCGATCCAGAGGCGCGACTGTGCCAGATCGACGTCTTCCCGGCGCAGGGAAATAGCTTCGGAAACACGCAGTCCGTGGCGGAACATCATCAGGATCAGAAGGTGATCACGGATGCCGTGCCGCCCCTTTTTTGCGGCAGTGAGTAGCAGGTCGATTTGAGCTTGGCCGAGATAGTCGCGGCCTCGCTCGTGCTCATCCGCTGCCCTGCTGTCATCACTTTTTACATTTCGCCGTTCGGCCATTGTCTGGCTATCCCTCTCGAACCCCAGCCCTGATTGACGGAGATACAGGATACTCTTTACATTATGCGCTCTTTGTAAAGAGTCGACGAACCTGTCGTGCGCGACATGTTGCACGAACTGGTAGGGTGCAGGACGAAGTTGGCCCTTACGATTCCTACGTCAATGACCGGTCCCAGCTTTGTTGACATTGAGCTGTCTCCGTCAACGACTTAGGGTGCTCGGAATTATTAGTGTCTAAGAAAATTGAGGAACCCATCATGCCAGAAAGTGACCAAGCTGAGAAACGTGATGATACAGTCCCAAATCGGATTTTGTCGTGGTCACGGAGCCGCCCACTTTGGCAACGCGATGCTTTGCGCCGCATCGTACTGATTGGTTATCCGGACGAAGAAGAGTTCGGTGAAGTCTTGGCGCTTTGCAAGAAAGAGCACGGCGATCAATCTGTGACGCTGACGGCGAAGCCTTTGTCAAAGGAACATCTCCCGGTTGATCCTGGTGCCGGCGAGTCGATTTCGCTGTCCGGCATTGCGAATGTGGCCGGTGTCAATCAGCTCGCGACCGGCCAGACGCTGACGTTTGGGGAAACGGGCCTGACTATTGTTTACGGTCAAAACGGCACTGGAAAATCCGGTTATACGCGAATTCTCAAGAATGCTTGCCGCTCAAGGCATGCCGGCGAGATCATGCCCGACGTTTACAGCTCTTCCCCTACAGGAACAGCAAAGGCCGACTTGAAAATCGCCCGTACCGGCGGCGCTACGGAAACCGTTCCATGGGAGAATGACGGCGAGTCTGCCGAAATGCTTTCAGCGATAACAGTTTTTGATCGCGACGCGGCTTCGGTTCACGTTCAAAAGAAGAACGAGGTTTGGTTCCGCCCCTTCGGCCTTGATATTCCGGATGACCTCGCCGGTGTCAGCCAGGAAATAAAAGCCCGCCTGACGACCGAGAAGGAAACGCTGGAGCAAAAGCGCAATTCGGTTTTCACCAATCCGATCTGGTCGACCCGGTCGGCGCTCGGCAAAGCTCTCTCCGCGCTTCGGCATGATACCGATATCTCGGCCATAACGCCTAAGTCACCCTTTTCGGATGCGGACGAAGCACGCCTGGCAAAGTTGCAAGCTGACCTCGCCCAAGACCCCGCCGTCGCGGCGAAAGCGCAGCGCGACCACGCGACCCAACTCGATCAACTGGAAGCCTATTTGAAGCGGATCGAGCAGGCGCTTAATGCCGAGGCTATTCAAACGCTTCATGCGACGAAGAAGAGTGCTGGCGACATGCGCTCGGCCGCGAATACGGCAGCGCATGACGCATTTTCCGGATTGGGGCTTGAGGGCGTCGGTGAAACAGTCTGGCGGACCCTCTGGGAGTCCGCCAGAGCGTATTCGCAAGTCGCCAAGGAAGACGGTGCCGCGTTTCCGCCATCGTCAAGGGATATCTGCGTTCTGTGCCATCAGGAGATCGACGAGCCCACCGCCGCGCGGATGCTTGGCTTTGAAGACTTCATCAAAAAAGACACGGAAACCAAGGCTGCCGAGGCCGAGCGCGTCTTTCAGGAGGCGGAGCAGAAATTTCGCGCTGTCGCCGTCCACGTCAACAAGGTCTCTGTGGCCTATCGGAGCTTGAAGGCCAGTAATTTCGATCTCGCGAAGCAAGTGCTGAGATTCATCGCCTTCGCACGGCGTGTGCAGGCCCAGACTCTGGCCCAATTTTCCGGCGAAGAAGTTCCGAACCCGCTGGCTCTGCCTGCGTCCGTTACAGATGCCGTAAGCAACGAAGCCACGCAGACGCGCGTCTATGCTACTTCTCTCGATGACGCATCCGGCGGTGAAGCACGGGAAGCTGTTCTTAATGAACACGCAGACTTGCAGGATCGCAAACAAAGTCGCGAATTACTGGATATCGCGAAAACGGAAATCGCGCGGCTTGCAGAGCAAAAGCGCATTGAAGACTGCTTGCGCGATACCGCCACAACGGCGATCACGCGACTTGGAAACGAGATTGCCGACAATCTGATTACACCGCGCATGCGAGACCGGTTCCAACAAGAGATTGTCGCGCTGGCCGGCAACCGCGTGCGGGTCGAGGTTGTGCGCTCGGGTGGCAAGTTCGGTTCACCGCAATACGAGGTGAAGCTTTATGCCAACCCGAAGGCGAAGGTTCATGATGTCCTCAGCGAGGGAGAGCAGACCTGTGTAGCGCTGGCCTCATACCTTACCGAACTGGCCAACGCATCGCATACATCGGCGCTTGTGTTTGATGATCCGGTATCTTCGCTTGATCATCGCTGGCGCTCGAAAGTTGCTAAGCGCCTGGCCAAGGAAGCCGGCGTGCGGCAAGTCATCGTTTTCACGCATGACATGATCTTCGTAAACGATCTGGCACAGTTGGCTTCGGAGCGGAATACGCCGATTGCGCTCGCGCATCTCACGCGCGGACAGGATGTCGTCGGCATCGTCAACAAGGATTTGCCGTGGACGGCGTCAAGCATTCGCGATCGGATCGACAAACTTGAAAAGAAAGCGCGTGCCGCAAAGCGCTTGTTCGAGGCGCATGACGATGAAGGCTACAAAACGGAAGTGACATCGCTCTACAGTCGCATGCGAGCGACTTGGGAACGCGCGCTGGAGGACATCGTGTTTGCCAACGTCGTGATACGTCACCGCGACTATATTGATACCAAAAACTTGAAACGCGTCACAGCTCTGGAAGAGGCCGATGTGCAAAGCTTCCAAAGCGGGTTCAAGAAATGCTGTGACTTCGTCGACGCACACGACCCGTCACGAGGCCATGATCACGAGCCGCCGGAGCCTACAGAAATCATGGCTGATATACAGACGTTGAAGGACTGGTCGGAAGCTTTGCGGAGCAAGATGAATGCTATCATGTAAATATTAAGGACTTCGACAATAGAATTTCTCGGATCGTTGCTTTTTGCGAATACCGACGGTTGAGGCTAACTCCAAGAGAATCCGCATCCCGGCCTTGGCGACTTGGGTTCGGTCCCGCACCGAACTTGGAGAGTACCGTAAAGTGTGGGGCAGTTGAATTTTGGGATTGATGCTGGCAAGGATTTTGGATGTCATCCGCTTCTCCAATCTATCAGCTAAAGGTACGCCTTCTTGGGTTGAGCCCGATGATCTGGCGGCGTGTTTTGGTATCGGATTCGACGACACTGCGTGAACTGCACGGCATTCTTCAGGTTGCGATGGGCTGGGAGGGCATTCATCTGTTCCTCTTCGAGGTTCACGCGGTACAATACGGCTCGTTCGAGATGCATGCTGGAAACCCGGATGTATCCTTGCAGCAGTTTGGGTTCCGCGAGAACGAACGATTTTCCTACGTTTACGATATGGGGAATAACTGGGAACACGAAATTCGTGTTGAAGCGATTAATCCGCCACCAAAGAAAACCTATCCGGCCTGCATAGGCGGTTCCGGAGCCTGCCCGCCTGAAGATTGCGGTGGCGTATATGGGTATCTTGAACGGCGGGATGAGGCTGACGGCTATGATGCCTGGAATGACATGGACGTCATGGTTGGTTTCCTCGAAGATGTTGTAGCAGCGAACGCCCCCAATCGGCCGGTATCTGATTTCATGTCCGACGATGTGGAATCCGCGATGGAGCGGATGGTGGCACGCAAGCCGTTCGTCGAGGGGAAGTTCTCACGGGGTGCTGTGAACAAGCGGTTTCGATCCGGAGATCATCGCGACCTGATGCGCCAGCAGATGTGGTAAGGGCCGTCCGAAATGGTTCGGTTCTGGACAGGGCGTAATGATCTGTCCAGAAATTATCTTGAACCTGTATCGAACAGGTGTATGATTTTGGACATCATTTCCGGACAGAATTGCAATGCTGTGACCAGAACATTCGCCTACGCCAGAGTATCGACCGTCGAACAGGACCCCGAAAACCAGATCCGGGAGATCGCTGTCGCAGGATTTGCGGCGGAGCCCCACCGGATCATTACCGAAACGGTTTCCGGCTCACAGGCCATCGCACAGCGGAAGGGATTTGCGCGTCTTCTGGACAAGATGGAGCGTGGCGATGTTCTTGTCGTGACCAAGCTGGACCGGCTGGGGCGCGATGCGATCGATGTCAGTACCACCGTCGCCAAGCTGGAAACCTTGGGCATCCGTGTGCATTGCCTCGCCTTGGGCGGCGTGGATCTGACCAGTTCTGCGGGCAAGCTGACGATGGGTGTGATCAACGCAGTTGCCCAGTTCGAGCGAGACCTTCTGATCGAACGCACGCAATCGGGGCTGGCGCGTGCGAAAGCGCAAGGCAAAACACTGGGGCGCCCATCAACCCTTTCGGCTGATCAGCAGGCGTTGGTCCGCAAAAAGATCGCCAATGGCGCGACAGTTTCCTCCATCGCACGCGAAATGGGCACCAGTCGGCAGACAATCATGCGGGCGAGAGATTCAGAACCAATGTAATCAAGCAGGCAGGACCCCGAAGATGGATATCGAAATCAGCGTCACAATAACTGCGCCAGATGGCACCGCTCACACGGATAGGATCGCCGCATTCTCCAAGGGCATTGAGGCTGCTGGTGACATCGGCCTGTCCATAGAGGAAGGCAAAGCCGTTCTTTTGGGCATCCAGCGGAAAGTTGTTGCCGCGCAATGCGAAGCGTTTTGTATCAAACATGCCCGCTGTACGTGCTGTAATCGAAAGCTTCGTGCCAAAGGGCGCCGGCAAATTCGATACCGGACGGTCTTCGGTGACATCGCCGTTGAAAGTCCGCGCTTCTATTCCTGCCAGTGCCACAATGGTCCAGCCAAAACTTTCAGCCCCCTGAACGAACTTTTGCTCGACCATATCGCCCCGGAGTTGCTCTGGCTTGAGACGAAATGGGCTTCGCTTGTATCTTTCGGGGTCACGACTGACCTGCTGAAAGATGTCCTGCCGATTGATATGAGGCTAAATCCAGACACCATCCGCAGACATCTGGGGCGTGTGGCCACGCGGATGGAGGCCGAACTTTCTGATGAGCGTTACAGTTTCATTGAAACCAGTCCCCACCAGCGCGCCCAGCTTCCCAACCCTGAGGGCCAAATCACCGTCGGTATCGACGGTGGCTATGTTCGGTCTCGCGACGCTGGTCAGTCGCATTTCGAGGTCACCGTCGGCAAATCCATCCCCACAGATCGCCCGAGCCGCTACCTTGGGCTTGTCCAAAGTCATGATGACAGGCCCAAGCGGCGACTGCATGAAGTTCTGAAGGATCAGGGTTGGCAGGAAAACCAGCCAGTGACATTCATGACTGACGGTGGAGACACGGTCATCAACATGGCGCGACACATGGCACCTGCCTCTGAGCATATCCTAGATTGGTTCCACATCACCATGCGCATCACCGTCATGCAGCAATACGTCAAAGGGCTTGCGCATCACAATCCCGCAGAGGCCGAAGCCATTGCCCGCCTGCTGCGCCAGATCAAAGGGTTCCTTTGGAATGGCAACCTTCACAATGGTCAGGCAGCGATCGAAGACCTTGTCATCGATCTGGAAGTTGTCGAGACGGACTATGCCAGCATCAAGGCACTTCGGAAGGCGGCGTCCGAGTTCGAGACCTACATCGCCAACAACGCCTTGATGATCCCGAACTATGCGGAAAGACGACGGTACGGTGAACGCGTTTCAACCGGCTTTGTCGAAAGCACCGTCAACACCGTTGTTGGAAAGCGCTTCGGCAAGCGGCAGCAAATGCGCTGGTCAAAACGAGGCGCGCACCTCATGCTGCAAACCCGAACCAGAGCCCTCGATGGCACCCTGCGCGCCAAGTTCGAGCAATGGCATCCGGCGTTGAAACCTTCGTCCGAAACCGAAATGGCTGCATGATTGCCCACACTTTACGGTACTCTCTTCTTTTCCAGTGGCATGGCAGCAATAAGGGTCTGGATCATGTCCGAGAACTCGGCATCGTCGCGCCAGTTTGGCAGATGATGTTCGTCCAGCCGTCGGGCAAGCTGGATATCACCGCGAATAGCATCGACGGCCTCGCTGACCCCAAGGCAGACCAGTGACACCTCGAGTTCATTGCTGAGATACCGCAGGACATTGAGAAATCGGCGCTGTTCGCGGTGGGTCCCGGCCAAGAGATTGTGGACCTCGTCGATCATGATCATCCGCAGGCCAAGGTCGCGTAAGAGCGCGATGACACGGACTTCGAGGGAAGCCACATTTTGAGCGCGGGCGCTAAGAGCCGTCGCCGGGGCGCCGACGGCGGCCAGGATGTGCAGGTAAAACCGCCGTTCATCAGGTGCGGGCGGCGCTTGCAACAGCAGAAGCGGTGTGCGGGTGATGCCCGACGCCGGATCGTATTCTGGTGCGTACTTGCGCGACAGGTTTCGGGCAATCATCGTCTTTCCGATCCCGGAGGCGCCATGCACAAGAAGCCCAGGCATACGGGTTTGTCGTGGCGCTTCGATCATGCCCTGCAAGCGGTCCAACACCTGTTCCGCCCGAGGAAAGCCGATCCAGATATCCGATTGAATGAGGGCGATCCGGCCGTCTTCTTCAGTTGTCCCTGCCCTCAATTCACCATCTCTCCACCTTGAACAATGGGCGCGATGTATCACCCGTATCGATCGGGCGCAGCCCTTCGGTTGTCGAGACGGCCGAGTTCGTGCCCTTCAATGTCCCTTTTCTTTCACGGGTTCTGCGTTCGGCCTTCGTCAGGCCCCGGCTTTCAGCTTCGATCTGGCGTTGCTGTCGGATCAGCTCAGCCAGCACCAGCTCATTAGACCCGGACTTGCCAAGGGCACGGGCCTTCCTCATCGCTTCGCGATATTCCCAGAGCGAGACGGGCGGAATTTCCAGGTTTCTGTACCGCGCCTCAACATACCGGCCATCGTCCAGTTCGACCCAGATCATTGAGATATCGCGAGGATCGTAGCGAACGACCACCTTTCCATCCCCGCGCCCAATGTGGC
>Ga0208645_1002063_pt1 | contig 16455 bp, 22 predicted proteins | sample VirMetDEL_Sep_01_FD_184519 | JGI IMG/M metagenome (GOLD analysis project Ga0208645, IMG submission 184519) | Aqueous microbial communities from the Delaware River and Bay under freshwater to marine salinity gradient to study organic matter... | ecosystem: Environmental > Aquatic > Marine >... | reverse complement strand
ATAAACAATCGACTGCATCAGGCCAGTGCCAGCCCAATAGCCTGCCACTTGCTGCACATGGTTCCAGTCAGGCTGGGTAGGCAGGCTGGCGCTACGTTTCCCAGATTTAGTATTGGCAGCGACACCAGACCATTTTGTTTTAAGTTCGATGCGCCTAGAAAAATCAGGAAACCCAGAGTAGGGCAGTTCTAGCCCTGCAAGGTTGGTAAGTATTTCGCTTTCGCCTTCAATGCGGTTCAGGCCATAATGCTTGTGCGCCTCTTGCACACCTTCAATCGCATTTTGCAATACATCAGGGAAATCATCACGGTTGACGGCCAGCTTGCGCTCATCTTTGCCATCATCCCATGTGCGCGGCTCATAGCCGTCAAGCAGGCTCATGCCGTGGCGCACAACTGCATCAAATGAATGATCGTCAATAAGATGCTGGTCTAAGCAAGTCTGTACAACTCTCCCAGCCAGCATATTTGCATTGTCGTTTTTATAGAGTTTAATCGTGGCTTCAGCCGCTTGGCGATCACCGACAATCTCGCCCTTCAAGACCTTCCAAGCCTCATTGATGCGTACTCTAATGATGCACTTGTCAAAGAGAGTTACGCACAGTGGCCGTGATGGGTTGGAGTGATGATAATATGACTTATCAAAAGCCCAAGATTTGTCAAAAGGTGCAGACATAAAAAACTCTGTAGAAATTAACTTTCCACAGAGTATAAATATACTTTACGTTTTACGTCAATAGACTTTTTGTATTATGTAAAGCGACTGAACCCATCACTTTCTAAATCAACCCAGCGCAGCCCACGAAGCTCCGGCCTCAGCACCATTGTGATGACAGGGCAAGCCCACTTTAGCTTTATGTCTTTGTGATTTCCAAAGTACCACGATTCAACGCTGTATCTGTTTTTGCCAGATTGGTATAACTCGCCATAAAGCAGTTCATTAGTTTCTGTCATGCTCACAGAGTAATGCCCGAAACAAGTTGGATCAACGCGCTTTTCAATTGCCGGATCAAGGTTGATAATGTCTAAATTACCATGTTGCCAAGCAGCCTTATGGTCTAAATCGTCACTCAAATCCCAGTATATCGCGCCAGTGTTTTGGCTATAATGATCGTGCATATAAACAGCTTTGTTTTTATATTTCTGCATCCGATCACTTTTAAAGCTGCTTGCCAAATTCAGGGTTGGGTCACTGCCGTTCAACGAGCCAAAAGCTATGCAATCTTTAGGTTTCCATTGCAAGGTGGTTTCATTAAAGATCACCACTGTGCCTAGAATTTGGATCGCTGGATTGGCAAAGAAAATTTCGTTTGGTGTGCATTTCAAAATTTTTGCATATTCCTCTGCATCACCAAGGCTCATGCCGATATCACCATTTATATGACGCGATACGGTAGCTGGCTGCACGCCTTTAAGCTCGGCCACCATCGTTTTACGAAGGCCGCTTTGTGCAATCATTCTATTTAAATTATTCGGAGCCACGATATTTCCAGCGCTGTCTGATTTAACCATAAGCCTAACCCTTTGTCGGTTTGCGTCAATATATTTAATACCGGTAAGCCTGTTGACGTAATAAGTCAATAGCATTACGTTAATAAAATAATTCACAAAACGGATTAGGTTATGCAATTAGACAGTTTCAGAACTAGCCAGGGCTGGTCACTAACCAAGTTAGCAGAAGAGGTTGGCGCAAGCCATGCCACAGTAGTTCGCCGCTGGTGCTTGCCGCACGGTCACAAAGACCGGCTAGTGCCAAGCCCTGCTTATATGCAAAAGATCGTTGATGTTAGTGCGGGCAGTGTGATGCCCAATGATTTTTACCTCAATGACTGAGGACGAGCTACAGATGCACATTGTGCAGTGGCTAGATGCCTCGCTGCCAATGGGGTCTGTCGTTCACCATAGCCCTAACGAGGGTAAGCGCCATGTGGCCTACAAGGTAAGGCTTAAAAAGCTGGGCATGGCGGCTGGCTGGCCTGATCTAGAAATTTATGTGCCTGATGCTGGCTGGAACGATCTGGCTGATAAAGGCCCGATAATGATCGAACTAAAGCGCCCATCAGGCGGCAGCTTGTCAGCTAATCAAAAAGACATCCAAGAGCGATTGCGTTGTTGCGGTGTGTATTGCGTGACAGCAAAGCGCTTGAGCCACGTTGAGGCATATCTAAAGCCATTGTTGAAGCTGCGCGAAACAGGGCAGGCGAACTTACTGCGCCAGCTATGTGAGGCCCAGGGTGGCTGAATTGCTCCGCTTGTACCGCTGCGCGGCGGTTGGCTGGGAAACAGTCGCAGAGTGCGAGGCTTGTGCAAGCAGGGGCGATCTTAGCGGGTGTTTTGCTTGTGATGGCCGTGGCTGGCGGCCAACTGACAGAGATGAGGAAGATGAATTGTCCTAAATGCAAGGGTAAGAGCAAGGTGCGGTCTAGCCGCCCACAAAGCGATACAACGAGGCGGTTCCGTGAGTGCCTACGTTGCAAGCATAGATATAACACGGTTGAGATTTTAGAGGTTGTGGCAGCGGTCAAGAAACCAGCGCCAGCCAAGGCAAAGTCTGGCAAGCGCGTGCTGACACCGCGCCCTGCTAAAGCAGCACCAGCGCCAAGGGATAGTGATCGCACATGGGGCAGGCTAGAGGCTGACGAGCGCCTTACTTTAAGGGATTTAGGGCTATGAAAAGCAGGCAGAAAGATGACTGGTATCCAACGCCCGACAGCGCCACAAAGGCTTTGTTAGCTGTTGAGGTGTTTGACCCATACATTTGGGAGCCTGCTGCTGGTGACGGCGCATTGGCCGAGGTTTTAAAGGCAGATGATTATGGTGTAATTGCATCTGATCTAAATGATTATGGCTATTGTGAATCAGGCATTGATTTTTTAATGGCAACTGATTTGGCCTGCAACAGCCTTATTACAAACCCGCCTTATAAATTAGCTGAAGAATTTATCTTGCACGCAATTGCATTGGGCGCAGCAAAGCACGCCTGGTTATTACGATTGAGTTTTTTAGAAAGCCTTGGCCGGTTTCAGCGTTTGTTCAGAGCGCACCCGCCTGCACGCATCCATGTTTTCAGCAAGCGATTAACAATCTGGCGCGGTGATTTTGTAAACGCCGCCAGCAACGAGCCGATGCCAGGCACTGGCACGACTGCTTATGCCTGGTTTGTTTGGGAAAAAGATTTCAGCGGTTCGCCGCAGTTAGGCTGGCTATGAACCAGCAAATTATAGACATGGCGCAGCAAGAATTTAACCGGGCAGTGATGAACAATCTGGGCATTTATATGATTGCAGAAGCGTGGGGCATAGAGCCTCGCCAGGTGGTGCGGCACAAGGATGGCTATGGATTGCTAACAGAGGGCTTTGTGGTGGCTGAGATCGCCAAGCAGATTGAGGAGATGAAGGTTGGACAAGACACAGTGGCCGCAACGTTGTGCCAGTTGCGGAGCGATACACGAACAAATGTGGGGATCATGGGTAATTCTAGGCGGCAGCGGCAAGCTGGTGTGCGCCAATGATAGATGCTGGCGCAAACAGTGTGAAAAAGAAAAAGCTGCAATTAGTGCCAGTAACGCTGCGCGAAGCGAATGAATTTGTTGCAAACTTTCACAGGCACAACAAGCCCACGCAAGGCGGACGCTTTGCGATTGGTGCAATTTATGGTGACGCATTGATTGGGGTTGCCATTGTTGGCCGCCCGGTGTCAGCGCAACTGCAAGACGGCCTGACGGCTGAAGTGACGCGCTTGTGCGTTTCTGATGATGCGCCAACAAATGCTTGCAGTTTTCTTTATGGGCGGTCTTGGCGCATCTGGCAGCAAATGGGCGGTGAGCGATTGGTCACATACACATTGCAGAGCGAAAGCGGGTCGAGCTTACGAGGCGCAGGGTGGCACATAAAGGGTGAGGTGAAGCCGCATGATCGATGGACAAAAAGAGGCGGTAAAAGAGAATGGCAACCAATTTATGGGCAATTAAAATTTAGGTGGGAAAAGCATGATAGTGATGACAAATAAGACGATTTCGGCGCTACAAGCAGGCCAGACAGCATGGGATAAAGAGGTTGCTGGCTTTGGCGCGCGCAAGCAGACAGCGGCTGGCAAGGTGTCGTTTATCTTGAAGACGCGCGTCAATGGTGAGCAAAAGCTGCTAACACTCGGCAAATTCGGGATTTTGACGATAGACGCGGCACGCAAGCAGGCATTGGAATTGCTGCGCGAAATACAACAGCGCCGATTCGCAAAAATAAAGCTGAAAACGATAGAGAGGCCTACAGCTAGGCCTACATCAGAGCAATGACTGATGGCCTACAGAAGCAAGCGAAAGAACCTAAATATTTTGTGAAACAAAAGCGCGAAGCCAAAGGCATAGCGTGATAGCTAAGAGATTATTTTAACAATGGCCGAAAATCTGTCAAGCGGAAAAGTCGATCCCCAATTAATACAGTCACTTATAAGCAAGACTGTGAAACACACAAATCACAGATATAGGTGTGTCGCGGCCAATCGGCAGCGCGATCAGTGGGGCGCAAGGCAAGAAAAAGTATGGAATAGATTGCGCTCCGAATGGTCTATCGAGCGCTTCAAAGCAGCAAGGCAGGAGTTCTGGGGCAGCAACCTCTTTCAACAGCGTGCCTTCATAGAAAAGATGGAGGTGTTCTTTGATGGACGTTAACCAGCTTCATAGCTTGTTTGTAGATGCAGCAGAGACAGATCGGCGCCTACCACCAGCTATTCGCAAGCAAAAGATGGCCGCATGGCCTGATGTAATCAATGACTGGCATGGCTACGGCTGGACGCAACTAGGCGAGACAGTCATCAGGCCTACATCAAAGCAGATAGATGAATATGACAAGGCTATGGGCTACACGGTAAAGATGCCAGAAGATGATCGCCGTCTCGTGTGGATGGTGGCGCACGCATCTGCCTTCAAGGCAAGAGGTGCGCCTTGGACAAAGCTGGCAAGAATGTTGCGGATGGGCAGCGATGGCCGGGTTGTAAAGCGCCATTATATGGATGCGCTTGTGCGCTTGCATTATAGGCTTTAACAAGTAGTGCCAATGACTTTAAGCGTGGCTCTTGCTGATAGGACAATACCTCGACAGTTCTTCCAGTAATCGTCATTTTCTTCAGCATATAATGTTGCGCGATCTCGCAGTTCAGCTAACTCAGGTGTTTCATCAGCACTGATGAAATAATGGGCTTTGGTTTCCCTGATGATCTCAGGTGCCTCACAGTCACACTCTACATGATCGATGTAGTACCGTTTCGGAATTTTATAAATGTTTTCCATTTGTTTCATGCTCCTTTAGTTGCTCTATTCTATTTAATGATTATGGCATTATTGACGGATTACGTCAAGTGTATGCACGCAGATAATCAAATAAATGTTGCGAACTGCACGAAATTTGGTATGGTTGCACTATAATAGCGCAACATATGGTTGTAGCAAAGCAACCTAGCGCAACCAGCGCAACCAATCAGGACATATCAATGAGAAAGTTTCAGCCATCCTTAGTGGATTGGGATGAGATCAAAGAGCGCGTGCTTGCTGGTGAGGGCTATACAAGCGTAGCCAAGGACTATGAGGTATCCAGGCAGGCAATACAGAAGCGCTGCAACAAGGAAGAGTGGATCGCTAACAAGCCACGATCGATGGCTGTAAAGCGCGAGTTGTTCAAGCGCAACCAGAAAGCGCAACCAATCGCAACCGCGCAACCAGTTGCGGTTGCAGTAGCGCAACCAAGTGCAGTGGTGATAGCCAGAGAAGATAAGAGGGAAGCAGTATTAGCATTGCTCAAGGATGGCGTGCCTAAAGTACACGCAGCGCAGGCTGTCGGAGTGCATGAGAATACGCTGACAAGGTGGATTCAAGAGGATAGTGAGTTTAGTGCAGAGGTACGCGCAGCAGAGAGCGCGGCAGTCGCTCTCAGGGTGCAGCGGATCGGAAAAGCCGGCGAAAAGGACTGGCGGGCAGATAGCTGGTACTTAGAGCGCACTCAGAAGGCTACGTTTGGCTCTGACGCTGGTAAAGGCGGCGGTTTAGCCGTGCAGATCAACATAATGCGTGATGGTGAGCCAGAGGTTGTGGACGTAACACCGGGGCAGTAATTTGTAGTGATCTTGTAGTGATCTGCAAGGTCTGGCAGCGCTGATCGTTGCCTAGCCTAGCTTGTGGCGCTGCGTGTTACCGCCTTTGAGGGGCGGCACTCGATTCAGACCCGCCCCAGGCCATACCCCCAGGGCTGGCTTGCGGCGACGACGAAGGCGATATGTAAACACGCCCCCATCTACAAAATATCAGGGTTTCAGGTTGCATGGCAGAGCAAAGCACATTCGCACGGCGCATGATGGCGCAGAAGCTGATGACTGAGAAGCGTGACGATCCGTTTAGCGATAGCCGTTTCTTTAATAGCAGGGCGCTGCCTAACAGTGCGGTGCTTCAGATGCCTGACATTATAGACACGCAAATTTCACCGGAAAGCGTTGATATTGGCGCTGCGTTGCTTGGACAGGACAATATTCAGGATCGCGGCACAATATTGCCTGTGGGCCGTTCACCAGAAGGCGATATAGTTCCAGCCTTCCCAGAGCTTATAACAAGCTCGGCGCGTGGTGTAAGAGACGCGGCCACAACTGTTGGCCGTGCTATGCAGGGCGATCCAAGATATATACCTGTTGATGGCAAACTGCCTGATGACGTTGTGGATGAAATAACGAACTTTGGCCTGACTTTTGGTGGCGCTGGCATGACAGGGGCTAATTTGCTCCGTGGCAGCATCCCAGAGGGCGCTATAGGCATCTTTGCTGGTAGGTCAGCCGCTAAATTCCCTGGTAAACAGAAACGGTTGCAGGCCCAACAGGAAATTTTTGATGAGCAACAAAAACTTATAAGTGAGTATGACGGCATAAATTATGAGCTTACCAGAGGTCGCATGGTTTTGGGCGATGAGCGTGCAGACCAGCTTACAACCAAGAAAAAGGCTTTAATGGATCAGATGCAAGCCAACAGCACGCAGCTTGGCAAGTTAGAAGATCAGTCTTTAGGTGAGTTAGAAAAACGGTTTGCCTCAACTGATGAAAAGTCGTTTTTTAGAGACACAGACAGAGAATTTGATAAAGGGCTTTTTAAACTGCCTGACAATCAGTTTAGGTTTGAGATTGATGACAGGCCAGCGGCCATTAAGATAGACATTGATGATGATGCTGACGCACTGTTTAGCAACATCACAAGTGATGCTTTAGAGCGCGTTTTGCCAAATACAGAGCGCGGTGCTTCAAAAAAATTAAGTGATTTTTTAGATCACGATGAGTTGTTTGAAAATTACCCGCAGCTTAAAAATTACGAAACAATAATTACCTTTGACCCTAAAAGCGATTCTCGCGGTAGTTTTAGCCCTAGCCGAAAGATTATCACAGTAAACCTTGCTGATATGCGCCCATTAGGCGATGGCGCTGTTTCTGGCGCAAGTTTGAAAAAGCAAATCAAATCGACTTTGGTGCATGAGATACAGCACGCGGTTCAAGAGATTGAAGGGTTTGCAAGGGGCTATAACACGCAGGCAAGTGGCACGCAGCCAGTAATACAAGCGATTAGAAATAACAAAGAAATATTGAATAAGGCCCGACAAGGGGAAATAAAATACGATACCGCAAGGGCTGAACTGCAAGTGCTTTCTGATGCAGAACGCATAAAATATTACGAAGAAATGGCAGCCAGAGATAGTTTTCAGCCGCGCCGCTTATTTAATCAAGCTAACTGGTATAAGTATGGCGATGACATACGGCGCGAGTTGCAAGCAGAATTAGGCTATTCTTACAATAAACGTAAAAGCGTAGACCGAGAACGCTGGATTGCTGCCGCATTTGGAAAACTTGCCAAATATGAACGCGCAGAATCTATGGGTGGCGCAGCTTTAGCCGATAGGCTGGCAATGAAAGAAATCAAAAGTCAGTATGGCAAACAAAAGCGCATTGCTGACAAAAACTATGACGATTTTGCAAGATCAAGAAACGCACGGTTTGCGCTAGATAAATTCAGAGATGACCCCCGCTATAACATCGAAAACCCAAATTTACAGTATAATGTTTATCTGGATTCGTTAGGAGAGGCAGAGGCGAGAGCCGTACAAGCAAGGGCTGAACCATTCGGCACGGCACAGTCATATGGCCGTATGACTTTCCCACCGGGGCAGTTTGAAGAAAACTTTATGGAAAATGCGCCACCATTTGGCTTGCAGAATACTTTGCGGCAACAGGGCGGGTTTTTTAAGGATTAAATGGCACAGAAAATAATCAAGCTGGATTACCAGCCACAGCCCAAGCAGGCGCTTTTGCATAAATGCAAAGCCAAGCAGATATTGTTTGGAGGCGCGGCAGGGGCTTGCCCCGCTCTAGTTCGCTAGGGCGGGGCAAGCCTCTAATACTTGGCGGTGGTAAATCCCATTCTGGTAGATGGGATATCATAGGCTTTTGCTTGGAAAACCCAGGCTTGCAGGCGTTTATCTTTCGCCGCAGCTTGCCAGAGCTTGACGGCAACCATATACAGCCGATGAAAAAGGAAATGCCTGTTGAGCTTGGCAGCTTTAACGAGACAAAAAAGCGATATGAGTTTTATAACGGCTCGACAATACAGTTTCAGTATCTGGAGCGTGATAGCGATTGTGACCGTATTCAGGGCCAAGAGGTACATATTGCACTGGTTGATGAGGCTGGGCAGTTCACACCGTATCAGTTGGGCTACATTAAAAGCCGTATGCGTCTAGGTAATTTTGAGCCTGCACAAAAAGAGTTTTTGCCAAGGCTGGTAATGACTGCCAATCCGGGCGGTCAAAGCCATAACTTTTTAAAAGCGCTCTATATTGATCCAGCCCCGGCTGAGAGTTATTTTTTCGATCATACGATGCGCGATCCGAATAACCCAGCCGATAGGGGCTGGCTGACCATGTATATACCGGCCAAAATGAGTGACAATAAATATATTGATCCTTCATATGCCTCTAGCTTTAGCGCCCTGCCAGAAGAACTAGGCCGCGCTTTGCGTGAAGGCGATTGGGATTTAGTTGTTGGCTCATTCTTTGGCGATGTCTGGAAACGTGATTTGCACGTTATCAGGCCGTTTGAAATACCGATTAACTGGACAAAGTTTAGATCGTTCGATTGGGGCAGCGCGTCACCATTCTCTGTGGGCTGGTGGGCAGTAGCTGACGGCCATGATGATTACCCAGACGGCGCATTGATAAGATACCGCGAATGGTATGGCTCATCTGGGCGGCCAAATGTAGGCCTACGCATGACGGCAGAAGAGGTTGGCGCTGGCATTAGGGCCAGAGAGCGCGGTGAGCGCATAGATTTTAGTGTAGGCGACCCATCTATCTGGAAATTTGACGGCGGCCCATCCATTGGTGAGCGCTTATCAAAGATGGGTGTGAAGTTTCGCCGTGCAGATAACAGCAGAATATCAGGATGGGATCAGGTGCGGCAGCGCCTGATAGGTGATGATGCGATCCCGATGCTTTATGTATCTTCAGAATGTGTGGACACGATTAGAACCCTTCCTGTTCTTACGCACGATAAGCATAGAGTTGAGGATATTGACACTACGCAGGAAGATCACGCAGCAGATGAAATCCGTTATGCCTGCATGGCAAGACCGTATCAGCGCCGCGCTCCTGAAATTGAGGAAGACCCTTGGCGGCCGCCAACGATAGACGAAATGATGGCTGGCCTTGATAACGCAACCAAGCCGTCAGGCTGGAGACTTTAATGGCTGAATCCTACGCATATGACCGTGAGCCTACCAAAAAGGCAGATCGTGCGGGTTATTGGAATCACCAGATTACCAAGGCCAGAAATTTTGAAGAAACATGGCACAACCGCTGTTATGACATTATTGAGCGCTATCGGGATGATAATGTTGACCGCGTAATGCGCGAAACACGCATGAATATCTTTTACAGCAATGTCGATACACTGAAATCCAGCCTTTACTTTAAAACACCAAAGCCAAAGGTATCACGGCGGTTCAAAGACAATGATCCTGTCGGGCGCACAATTGCAATGGTGATCGAGCGCGGTTTGCAGTTCCAGCTTGATGTATATGACTTTGATGCCGAGGTTCGCCGGGTCATTGAGGATATGCTGATTGTCGGGCGCGGCGTTATGCGTATGGTTTACGAGCCGTTGCTAGTTGAGGGCGATCCAGAGCAAATCCCTCTGCAAGTCAATAACGTCATGGGCATTGGCGAGGTAGCGCCTGGGCAAATGGGCGAGGTGCCTGTGGGTCAGTCGTTTCTTGATCCTGACGGCAATGTCGTTGATGAGGCAGCGGTTAAAATGGGGCCGCAAGGGCCATTCATGGAAGGTGATCCGGTTGAGTATATCGGTGAGCAATCTATCCGCTGCGAATATGTCTATTGGTCTGATTTTACCATGTCACCAGCCAGATGCTGGAATGATGTGAAATGGATTGCGTTCAGGCATTTAATGACCCGCCAGGAGCTTATTGATTATTACGGCTCTAAGGGTGAGCAAATACCGCTGACCTATCGCGGTGAAACCAACGGCGGCTATGATGATGACCAGCAGCCTGACATGGCTGAGATATACGAAATCTGGGATAAGCGCAGCGGCAAGCAGCTATTTGTTGCCAGCAACTTTAATGAGCTACTAGAAGAATTTGACGATCCATATAATCTGGAAGGCTTCTGGCCTATGCCGGAACCTCTATATGCAATCAGCACCACAGACACGACTTTGCCTGTGCCTGAGATATTTACCTATGAAGATCAACTGCAAGAGCTTGATCTGATTACGCAGCGCATTGCAAACCTGACTGATGCCTTAAAACGGCGCGGTGTTTATGATGCCAGCTTTAGCGAGTTGCAGCGCCTTGCCACGGCCACAGACAATGAGTTTGTGCCGGTAGATAACATGGCAATGCTTCAAGCTGGCGGCGGTCTGGTTAATGTCATGCAGGAAGCGCCGCTTGATAACATCATCAAGGCATTGGCGCAGCTTTACCAGTCACGGCAGATTGTCGTGCAGACAATATATGAGATTACCGGCATTAGCGATATTATGCGCGGTCAATCATCTAGCCGTGAGACAGCAACAGCCCAGCGGATCAAAGGCCAGTTTGGCGCAATGCGGCTGGTGAACAGGCAGCGCCGGGTTGAACAATTCCTGGATTCCATTTTGGAACTAAAAGCAGAATTGCTTGTTGAAAACCTAGAGCCAACCTTGCTGTCGCGCATAACAGGCATAAATATCACACCTGAAGCCGTGGCGGTCATGCGTGATGAGCGTTTGCGCCAGTACAGAGTGTCAATTGATACTGATGAAAGCAGCAGCCTGGACAGCGCCACAGAACAAAGAAGCCGCACTGATTTCCTGATTGCAATGACGCAATTCATGCAGTCAATCGGGCCAATGGTATCTGCTGGCACAATAGGCTTTGATCAGGCAAAGCAAATGCTGTTGTTTGCGGCAAGAGCCTTTCCCGGTGCGCGTGATCTGGAAGAAACACTTGAAAGCATCGAAGCGCCGCAACCTTCAGGGCCAAGCCCGGAAGATAAATTGATTGAGGTGGAAGCCGCCAAGGTTCAGGCGCAAACGCAGCAAGCTGCCGCTGATGCACAAGTCAAGGTTGCACGGTTACAGCTAGATCAGCAAAGAGCCGCGCAAGATGCTGACTTTAAACAGCAAAAGCTAGAGATTGATGCTGCTAAAGTGGTGACTAACGGATGAAGAACATTGAAGCAGTTGGCAAGATTGTCTGGCTAATGGGGCAAAGCAAAGTCCATCAGGGCCATGACATAGCTGACCTTCACCGTGTCATTCTGCCGCCGGTTGCTTTGCAGCAATATAGGCTTTGGGAAGCGGATGGCTTTCCTGTCGGGTTTATGAGCTATGCGCTGTTTAACGAAGAAACAGAAGCTGGCTATCTGGACGGCACAAGGTTTATTCAGCCTGATGACTGGGCAGCGGGTGATCGGTTGTGGCTGGTTGATTTTATTGCGCCATTTGGCGGCGTTAGAGAGATTGTGCGCGAGGGCCGCAATCATTTGCGTGATATTTTTGGCAAAGGTGTGATTGGCAACGCAAGGCGATCACAAAAGGGCAAGACATGGTTCGCAGTTACTTAATTGAAAATCGCATATGCTTTGATAGTGATCCTGGCTCTGGCGGTGCGGGCGGTGGTAAGCCTGATCGGTCTAACCCATCAGAAATGCGCCAACGTGAACAGGATTTTGTTGATAGTAGATATGGCGGCGATAGTGAAGCCTTTATGGGCGATGTGGATGCTGGTGCTTATTCAGATTTAGCGCAATCAGAGCAAGCGGCGGCAGAGGCGCAAGCGCGTGAAGGCGTAATGAACCAAGGCAGTGATCGCGGCCTGACCATGCAAGACATGGCCCCGATCAATAACCCGGTGCAAAATGACATTGCGAGACAAAGACTTGCAGAACATCGGGTTTGAGCGCAGGCGTTCAAACCCGATCCGCGACAAGAAGGCATTATGGGTATTTTAGGCTATAATACCCCTAAAAATGTATTAAATACGATTCAATCGCAGGCAGGGCAGTTTATGATGCCGCGCATATCAACTGCGCTTGAAGACCCGACAATGACGGCCGTTTATGGCGCAAACAACCGCGTCACTGGTGCGGCAGATCAATTCGGTAACTTAATTGAAGGCACTGACCCAATGAACAGCCTGGGTCTAATGGATGATGGCGGTTCAGGCGATGATCAAATGGCAAGCATTATGCCGCCAATTGATGATGGTTCTGGCGGTGGCGGCGGCGGCGGCGGTATTGGCGAAATACCAAGCGATGCGCTGGCAATAGATTATCTGCAAAACCCTTATTACGCATATTCAGGGTTTGGCAACCAATATAACCCATACGGCTTTGCACAAGGCACAATGGTTGATTTGCTGCAATCACGCGGCATGACGCAGCCGGGTCAGGCTGACACACTTGGCTTATTCGGAAACCCAAGGGATTTTGCATAATGGAAATGGATATGGAACAGGCAAAGGCTGCCTATCAAAGCCTGAGTGAGCAAGAGCGCGAACTAATCCGCGAGGCAATGGATAGCCCATTGGCTGGTGTACTGGCAAAGATATTCCCAGACCTGATTGGCGCACTTGGTAGCTTTAACAAGCCGCGCCGCAAAATGGATGCAGCCCAGCGCCAGATGGCAGCAGGGATGCTGATGGGATGACGACATATATCTATGATGCCGAAGTCGGCAAAATTATTGAGAAGCCAAGGGTCAGCAAAACAACTGGCCCTTTTTTAATGGGCGATATTGAGCCTTATCAAAATATGAAAGATCGTGGCTGGATTACCAGCCGTTCCCAGCACCGCGAGTTCTTGCGGCGCAACAACTTTGTTGAAGTAGGTAACGAATACAACAAACAATTCAGTTAAAGGAAAAACCAAATGCAGCTTGAAAGCACTCCTGAAGTTGAGGCCACAACCCCAGCAGCGGAGCCAGCGAGGCCCGAAACAGTAGCCGAAACACTTGCAAAGACATTACAATCATTTGAAGGCGAGACAGAGGCAGAAGCGCCTGAAGCAGAGGCAGACACCCTGCCAGAGCCGCCAGAGCAACAGCCAGAGGCTGATGAGGCTGATGATGAGCCTGATGAAGCCAGTGACGATGATGAGGCTGAAGATGAGCCAGCCGAAGCTGCTGAACTAGAAGCATTACCCGCGCCAAACCATTGGCCGAAAGATTTTGCCGCTAAATTTGAAGCATTAGAGCCGCCAGCGCAGCATATGTTTATGGAGCGCTACAAAGATTTAGAAGGCGATTACACAAAGAAAACGCAGGCGATTGCTAAGTATAAAAAGCGCCAGGATGCGTTTGACGAAATCATGCAGCCGTTTAAAGGAGATTTTGAACGTGCAGGCATGGACGATGTGGGGGCAGTAAGACAATTGCTGGCCGCGCATGACTATCTGCGAAAAGACCCTCAAAACGCTATTGCTTGGCTTGCAAACCAGTATGGCGTGGATACAAGCGCAATCGGTAACGATCCAGCGGCAGAGGATGAATTTGCAGACCCGCAAGTAAAGCAGTTGCAGCAACAAGTTGCCCAGCTAACAGGCTTTATTCAGAATCAACAGACACAACAGCAGAGCCATGAGCAGGCAAGCACACAGTCTTTTATTGACCAATTTGCAGCAGAAACCGATGCAACTACTGGGAACCCGGCGCACCCGCACTTTGAAACAGTGCGATCTGTTATGGGATCACTCATTAGCAGCGGCAACGCAACTGACCTGAAATCAGCTTACGACATGGCAGTTTTTGCTAATCCAGAGTTGAGACAAGAAGAGTTAAAGCGCGTTGCAGCATCGCAATCACAAGCCAAGGTGAAAACCGAAGCCGTGCAAAAAGCTAAAAAAGCACAACGGTCAAAAGTCAGAGGCAGTGCAACCCCAGCCGCGCAAGCGCTCCCCGCTAATGCGTCTATTCGTGACACAATTAATGCGTCAATCAGACAATTGGAAAATGGAAGGAGCTAGCTTATGGCCAGCCCAAATTTATCCGAGATTGTAACGACCACTTTAAGAAATCGGTCTAAAACTCTCTCAGACAACGTGAGCAACCACAACGCTTTGTTGCGGCGCTTGCGCGAAAATGGCAATCAAACATCCGTAACAGGGCGTGATATTGTCCGTGAGCTTGAATATGCTGACAACGGCACTGTGCAGTTCTACAGCGGTTATGAAACACTTGATGTTTCGCCATCTGATGTACTGTCAGCAGCCGTTTTTGATTACAAGCAGCTTGCTGGTAACGTCACAATCTCTGGTCTTGAGCAAGTCAAAAACTCAGGCACAGAGGCCATCATCAATCTTCTTGAGGCACGCATCAACGTGCTTGAAAAGTCATTGATGAATAGCTTGTCAACCTCGCTTTACAGCGATGGCACAGGCTCAAGTGGCAAAGAGGTAGGCGGCCTACAACTGCTTGTTGCAGATGCTGGAACAGGTACTGTGGGTGGGATTAACTCATCAACATTTACGTTTTTCCAAAATGTGCAAACCACTGCAACATCGAGCGCTTTCTCAGTTGCTAACGTGCAATCAGATATGAACACTATCTATTTGCAGCTTGTTCGTGGAGCAGACAGCCCTGATCTTGTCATGGCTGGCACTAACGCATACACCGCATTTTTGGGCAGCTTGCAGGCCATTCAGCGTATTACCAGTGATGATCTGGCAAACTCTGGATTCACCTCATTGCAGTACCTTAACAGCGATGTGGTGTTTGATTCAGCTTGTAACACCAACCGCATGTATTTCTTGAATACTGACTATCTCCGTTTGGAAGTAGCCGCTGCAAGGGATTTCGTGCCGGGTGAAGCAAAAATGTCCGTTAACCAAGACGCTATGGTGACACCAATGTTCTGGTCAGGAAATCTGACCTGTTCAAACCGTGCGCTCCAAGGCGTGATCCACACATAGGAGGCTTATAGTATGTCTATAGCACCAGTAATGGGGATTGACCCCACAGCCGTTGCTGACACACCTGAATTCCAGTTGGGTCAACTCGGCGCAATCGTCAACGACACAAGCGGCACACGCATCTACAAATATCTGCAATATGATACTGGTAGTGCAGGCGCGGATGCAGTCGCTGGTGAGGTTGCCTATTATTACACATTAGATGGCTATAAACTTTTTAAAGTGACTAGCGATCTATCCGATTCAATCGAAATCGGTGCGGGTGTAATTCAGGCGGTGATGACTGATGGGCAGTATGGTTGGTTTCAGGTGACTGGAGTTGCAACCCTGACCATTGCTTTAACAGCGGGCGCAGATGGCGATCCGTTGACCCCAACAGGGTCAGCAGACGGTACGCTTGATGTTTCTGGCGCTGTTACAGATAACGTCTGTGCAATCGCCGGGGATATTTCAGATAAGGAAATTATCTGCACATTCCCACTATAAATATCATTTGGGGGCAGGGGAAACCTTGCCCCTTTTTACAATACAATCGGGAGGATTGAATGAGCGAAAAAGGTGTATTTTTTGAACGTGAGCTAAACGGCGTAATGAAAGATTTTTGCCGTATTGAAATTGCTGGTGTGCGCGATGTCTGGGAAGGCCCAGCGCGGCCAGAGGATATACAGCGCTTTCCTGAAAGTTGGGCTGCTTACAAGAACAAAAAGAAAAAGCCAAAGAAAAAAGGCACTGCCTTACAAGATTTACCCGGCATGACTGAGCCGCGCCGTTGTGAGCTTGAACTCAACGACATTGAAACAGTCGAGGATTTAGCATCAGCGCAGGAAACAACGCTGCGTGCCATTGGTGAGCCGTATGTTGAGTTGGCAAAGATTGCCACCCTGCAAGTTGAGGCCAGCAAGCAAAAAGAAGATTTAGTTGTTGAGGTGGCCGTTGCGGCCCAAACCTTGGCAGAACCGCAAGAGGTGAAAAATGAG
>Ga0208645_1002055_pt1 | contig 16498 bp, 10 predicted proteins | sample VirMetDEL_Sep_01_FD_184519 | JGI IMG/M metagenome (GOLD analysis project Ga0208645, IMG submission 184519) | Aqueous microbial communities from the Delaware River and Bay under freshwater to marine salinity gradient to study organic matter... | ecosystem: Environmental > Aquatic > Marine >... | reverse complement strand
TAATGGCTCAACAGTCTAAAAAAATGACTGCCAACGTTACCCGTCTTGATCCCAGCAAAGCTGATTCAACCGTGTTCAAACGTTGCGGTCAGTGTGGTGATAAAAAACCACAATGTAGAAAACAAAAGAAGTGCCTTAAAGGTCTTCTGTAACTAGCGGGAGTCAGGCACCTCAGAGTCGGACCTGGCTCCTATTGGCGTTGGCCCTTACGAGGACACCCTTCGCCGTCTAGACGGTGGGATAGACCACAATAAAAACTGAAAAAATTTTCCAAAGCTTTGGGAGCAAGTCTTAATACTTTAACTCCTACCTAAAATGGCACAACAAAATTCTACTCTGACCACGAGTCTGACTCGTCCTGGTCAGGCTAACTCTGCGGGTGACGCCCGCGCTCTGTATCTCAAGCTGTTTAGCGGTGAGATGTTCAAGGGCTTCCAGCACAATGCTATTGCCCGTGACCTTGTGATGAAGCGTACTCTGCGTAATGGCAAGAGTCTGCAGTTCATCTATACTGGTCACACCAAAGCTGAGTTCCATACTCCCGGAAACGCTATCCTCGGTAACACCGACGGTGCGCCCCCGGTGGCTGAAAAGACCATCACCTGTGATGACCTTCTGATCAGCTCGGCTTTCGTGTACGAACTCGATGAAGTTCTGTCGCATTATGACCTGCGTAGCGAAATCTCCCGTAAGATCGGCTATGCTCTGGCTCAGAAGTACGATCGTCTGATCTTCCGTGCTCTGACCCGTGGCGCTCGCGCTGCTTCTCCTATCACCAAGACTGGCTTCGTTGAGCCTGGTGGTACTCAGATCCGTGTTGGCGCTACCGCTAACGCTTCTGACGCTTACAACGCTAACAACCTGGTTGGTGCATTCTATGATGCTGCAGCTGCTCTGGACGAGAAAGGTGTTAGCAGCGACGGTCGTGTGGCTGTCCTGAACCCCCGTCAGTACTACGAACTGATTCAAGCAATCGGTGGTACTGGTTCAGGTGCTTATCTGGTGAATCGTGACCAGCAAGGTACTGCCCTGCAGTCCGGTCAAGGTATCATGGAAATTGCAGGTATCCGTATCTACAAATCCATGAACATCCCGTTCTTCAGCCAGTATGGTACGAAGTACGGTACCGCTTCTGCTACCAACCCCGGTGTCACTGATCCTGGTAACACTGGTTCGTTCGTGTCTGAAGCTCTTGAAGATGCCGCTGCTGATGTTGCTGGTATCAACAACGAGTACGGTGAAGAAACCGAATTCGCTAACAGCTGTGGTCTCATCTTCCAACGCGAAGGTGCTGGCTGTGTTGAGGCTATTGGTCCTCAAGTCCAAGTCACCAGCGGTGACGTGTCCGTGGTTTACCAGGGCGACGTTATCCTTGGTCGTCTTGCCATGGGTGCTGATTACCTGAACCCCGCTGCTTGCGTGGAATTGTTTGCTGGTACCGCTACCAAGCCTGCCGCATTCTGATCCAATTAAATATTTGTTCAACGGGAGCCTCTTCGGGGGCTCCTTTTTTTTACTTAAAATTATGCCTGTCACATATGCTGCGTCCACAGAACTGGATGCTGTAAATCAAATACTTAGCTCAGTGGGGCAGGCTCCTGTCACCACACTAGATCTTCAGAACCCTGAAGTTGCTATCGTCCTCACCACCCTTCGTGAAGTTAACAGACAAGTACAATCAGAAGGATGGCACTTTAATATTGAAGCTGATTATTCATTTAGCCCTGATTCTGTAACCAAAGAGATTGCTTATCCTCCCAACGTGTTACAGATGGATACCAGTAAATATACACATAGAGACGATTACAACCCTGTTCGTAGAAATGGTAAGTTCTACAATAAATATACTCATTCGTTTGAATGGACTTCAGATATTAAAGCTGATGTAACTTGGATGTTTGAATTTGAGGATGTACCTCCTGCTATTCAGCAGTATATTATGGCACGTGCTGCCCGTTTGTCTGCTACTAAAATGGTAGGTGATCCAGCTTTGAATCAACTTCTCCAAGAACAAGAAATTCAAACTCGTGCAGCCGCTCTCGAATACGATTGTAATCAAGGCGATTACAGCATCTTCGGCTGGAGAGAAGGTGAAAACTATTACAACAATTATCAACCGTATCACGCGCTGATCAGATGAGCACACTGACCCAAAGGATCCCAACCCTTTTGCTTGGCATTTCTCAACAACCCGACAATCTTAAATTTCCTGGTCAGGTTACCGACGCTAACAATGTCTTTCCTGATTACGCCTTGGGGATGCTAAAGCGACCTGGCGGTAAGTTTGTAGCTAATCTAAAAAACGCTTCTACTTCCGGCAAGTGGTTTTCGATCCTTAGGGATGAACAGGAAAAGTATGTTGCACAGTATGATGACAACACTTTTCGTGTGTGGAGCCTGATTGATGGCAGTCCACGTGCTGTCGATATGGGCACTAATACTGGTGTACCTGTTACGTGTAACCTTACAAATCTTAAAACAGATTTAACAACGTACAACACTGCTGTTGATACAACTGAAGCTGAACTAGAAGATTTGAATCAGTCCAGTTCGACATACGCTGAAGTATCAGATGGTCAAACTGGAGTTCAATCTTCTTTGTTTGAAGTATCTACTACCTACGATACTAATTATCAGCAAAGTTTAATATCCGGTGTTTCGTATAATGGTTCTAACTATTTACTTATAAATGCTGGAACTATTATTGGTCAATATGCTAATGTTAGCAGCTTCCCTGCTCAATATGAATTAGGTGTAGAACGTACTGATGATTACCCTTACATCAAACGTGAGGGTTTTAAAATCTATGAATTGGTTTCTACTGCAGCTGCTGAATACAACGCTGGTGATTTAAGTGCTGCTACTAGTAACTTAGCGACTGCTGTTACTGACCACGATAACGCAGTAACTGCAGAAGGTGTGGCTGAAACCAACTATGATGCAGAAGTAACTAATTGTAACATCACTACGATTCCGTCAAATGGTTATTTGTACGGAGCAACAGCTGATGATATTGAACTGCTGACTATTAATGATTATACCTTTGTACTAAACAAAGCAAAGGTAACAGCAATGAAGACAACGACAAGTACTGCACTACCTGATCAGGCATTTGTTGTTGTTAGTATTGTTGCCTATCATGCGGAATATATTGTCAGCATTAATAATGTAGACTACACTTATCAAACCCCCAAAGATACATCATCGGGTAACGTAGACACAGGTATCATTGTTTCTAACCTTGTTTCTACCATTAACGCTGCAACTGGTACTCACGGAGTAACTGCTACAGCTGTTGGTCCTGGTATTTATCTTCTAGGAACTAGTGCCTTTACAGTGTCTACAACTGGTTCAGGCGCTGAAGAAGGTCTTTATGTATTCCAAGATCAAATCAACGTTACTGGTAGGCTCCCTAACCAATGCCAAAATGGCTACGTGGTTAAAGTTTACAACAGTGATATTGTAGATGCGGATGACATGTGGGTTAAGTTCAACACTACTGACAGTGCCACAAGTGGTCCTGGTGTGTGGGAAGAGACTGTTGCCCCTGGTATTCAATATCAAATTGATGAGTTGACAATGCCTCACGAGCTTGTTCGTGAAGCAGATGGTTCTTTTAGTTTTAGTCCTGTAGATTGGGAGGACAGATTAGTTGGAGATAATCTTACTAATCCTATTCCGAGTTTTATTGGTCAAAAGATTAACAACATATTCTTCTACCGTAACCGCCTTGGATTCCTTTCTAATGAGAATGTAATCCTTAGTAAAGCTGGTGATTACTTTAACTTCTTTGCAGGATCTGCACAGCTTGTCTCTGCAGCTGATCCCATTGATTTGAGTGCTACTTCACAACAACCTGTTAATCTTACATACGTGCAAACGGTCAGTGTGGGTCTTGTGATGTTTGGTCAAAACGAACAATTCCTACTATCCACTGATGCTGATATTCTTAGTCCAACAACCGCTAAGCTCAATACGCTTGGAAGGTATGAATGTGATTCTAATTTAGATGCGGTGTCACTTGGTACCAGCCTTGCTTTTGTATCTAAGACACTATTGTGGACTAGATTATATGAAATCAGTAATATCAGAAAAGAAGCACCTGCCGATGCTAACGAATTAACTAATAATGTTTCCGAACTAGTACCAGCTACTGTCGATAGTTTTGTTGCCTCACCTGCTTTGTCCATCATCTCATTCGGTGAACAAGGTACAGATACTTTGTATCAGTATAGGTACTACCAAGTTGGTAACGAACGTCGGGCTAACACTTGGTACAAGTGGCAACTAACTGGTAATCTACTTGAACAGTTCTTTGATCAAACTACGTTCTATGCAGTTTGTGAAGATGGAACTAATGTTTTCTTACAATCCTACGATCTCACACAATCTAGTGAACAAGGTTTCCTGACACTTTCTACTGGGGAAAAGACTGATGTATGTCTTGATTTGTTCTCTGTTAATCCTTACAGAACCTATGACTCTGCTAATGATCTTACAAGAGTCTTCTTACCGTATGATCACATCACTAGTAAAACCTTCTGTTTATTAGAACTAGGTGGGTACATAGGTCAAACCATTACAGATGTACAATCTAATGGTACAATTCTTTTACCAACAGTTTCAGGTTCTGCCGGTAACTATTACGTTGATATTGACGGTGATTTACGTGGACGTAATCTAATTATTGGTTACATTTATGAAATGACTATTCAACTACCTACATTCTTTGTGGGTCAAAGTGGTGGTCAAAACCAATACACGGCAGATGCAACTGCAGATCTGATTATACACCGTCTTAAGGTGTCTACAGGTTTAAGTGGTCCTGTAACGTACACTGTTGATATTACTGGTAAAGATTCTTGGGATAACGTTGTGACAGTTACTTTACCTAACAGCTATAAATTAGGTAGTGTAAACCTTTCAGCTTCTGCTGAACACGTTGTACCTGTATTCCAACGTAATAAGAATACTAAAATCACCATTAAAGGTGATACTGCATTCCCGGTAAGTCTTGATAGTTTGACTTGGGAAGGCAACTACAACACTCGTTTCTATCGTAGAGCCTGATGACTATTTCCACCCCTGGTTTTTATGTAAGACCTGCTAGCATCAATGATATACCGTTGGTTCTTGATAATCTACTAGACAATAGTTTAGAAGATTTGCTTCGATGCCAACTCAATCCTGTGTTAAGCCTTGCTATGGATGTTTCTAATAGTGAGGCTTATCTGGCTCTAACAGAAGACAACAAGCCAGCAGCATTGTTTGGGTTTGAGTCTGACTGCTTCTGGATGCACATGTGCAGAGGCATGGAGGAGCATCCAGTGGCGTTCATGAAGTTTGCTAAACGTTGGTTTAAAGGTAATAATACCCGACCATTTCTTTGGAACCACACAGGAATTGAGTACACTCAAGCAATTAAAATGGCTAAATTTTTTGGCTTTAAAATATTAAGAGTATTTCCAAGTGCTCTAACAAACAGTTATCAAGTCGAAATGGTATTACTATGACAAAGGAGGTATGCTAAATGGGTACCGCAATGCTGGTCTCCGCCGGGATCCAAGGTATTATGGGTGCCTTCAGTGCAAGCGCCAAGGCAGACCAAATGGCGGCACAAGAGGCAGCAGGTGTTTACAAAAACCAACTAAGTATTGCACGTACTCGAATAATGAACGAGTACAAGCAGCGGGCTTATCAGCGTCAAGTTGATCGAGTCCGCGAACAGATGGTGGAAAATTTCAAAGCAGCTAACTCATCCTGGCAAACTGAACAAGCAAGGCTGCAAGAGCAGTTCCTTGGGTTCAGTGATAAACGGCAAGCTTTGATTAAACAATTAATGCAAGCTGAAGGTTACGCTGCTGCTACTGAAACATACGGTAGGAGTGCTGATCGAGCAATCGCTTTAGCAACTGCTGCTCAGTTTGGTAATAGCGAAGCACGTCTTGCGTTGACCGAACAAAGTGCTATGAAACAATCTACTCGCAATATGGGCAAGATTGGCGGACAAGCCTATTCTGCAGATATGCGGGCATATGGTTCTGTAATTGAAGGTCCAATTCCTGAAATGGCTGAAACCGCTTACCAAGGTAGTGGGTTTAACTATGGGCTTAATTCTGCTCTAGCCATTGGTAGTGGAGTTATACAGGGTGCTAAATTAGGCGCACAAATTGACTACGGGTAAAGCTAATGAAACTACCAGAAATTACGCAAATAGCGTTTGAAGGGTCGGCTCAAGGGTCACCCTTTCAGCCAGTAGAGATCCCAGATCCTAATCCTAGGCTTCAAGCTAATTTATCTACTATTGCTCAAAGCTTTTCCAACATCCAAACGTCCGGAGTTCAGCAATACAAAGCTCAGGAACTGCAAGCTAAGCAGATGGAACAACTCTATGAGTTTGCTCCTAAAGCTATTCAAAGTATTTATGAAGTACAGGACCTTGCTAGAGAATCTACAGCTAAGGCTGTGGCTGCGGAGGTTCTGCTTACCAAAACACCAGAAGAACTAAAGCAGATGCTGTCCGACGAGGCTGAACGTCGGGGACTGATGAGTTCACAAGAGGAGCAGAACTTAGAGTCTGAGGCTGCTTCTACAGCACGGGATATGAGTAAAGAACCCGGTAATTCTCAAATGGTTGATTTCCTTTTGAAATTTAAGGGTAAACAACGTAAGCATGTTCAAATTGGATTAGCTAAACTATTAGGCACTGCATTACCTGAATGGGTTCGTGAACAAAGGAAAAGTAATTCTGGTATGATATATCTACCAGGGTTAGATACTTCTGTCCGTATTAATGATCCGAATCTACCTCCCAGCACTGCAGAGATGGTACGTAACCAGCTTCTCAAATCTACTATGGGTATTGATGACATTGCTGGTAATGATTCTATGGATTTAGGTATCCTTGCAGAACATGGGATGCCACTTATTCAAAACAACATGCTGCAAATTAAACAGCGTGAAGATAGAGAGTGGCGATCAACCAGCGGTCATAATAATAGGATGATGCTACTGAGGCAGCAGCGGGAAACCATGCAAACGGAGATGACTCCTGAAGAGCGTGGTCAAGCCTTCTCTAACTTTATTACTGCAATGGCAGCTACTTACCCGATCAGTGGTGAGGATAGGGGTATCGGTGAAGCAGTAGCTTTGTCGGAGTATGAGAAGTCTATTGATGATGCTGTACTTGCTGGTGAGACGTTTAACGTAGAATCTTACGGCGAGATAATTGTTGGTCCTAAAGGTGAAAAACTTAAGGACTACAATGCTGGTCACTTCAATCGTGTAAAGGCTTCTGTCATCACCAAAGAAACACAAGCATTTACCAATAAACTAGCATCTAGGCAAGCTAGCGTTAAGAATCAAGTCCTTAGCTACATCCAACACATCAAAGAAAACGAAGGTGAGATTACCTTTGAACAAGGCGCTGCCCAAGTCAAGTTCTTGTCTGAACAAGCAGCTGCTGCAGGTTTAAGTCCTGCTCAAGCTGGTATTGATCAGATTCAAGGTCAGTTGTTGATGTACGGTGAAGGCTCTTCTGAGCGTCAAGCTAAGATCGCTAGTGCTCAGGCAGATGCGATGAGTGGTACGCTATCTCTTTCTCATCCGTTGTTTGCAGATGCTGTTGGTCGTACTCATCCTTTGTATGAAGTCGCTAAGCGTAACGACGCTAACAACCTGACTGAAGAGCACAAGAGTTACAAAGACGTTATCACTGATATTGTCTCGGCTAACCTCGGTTCTGCCAAAAACTTGTACGGAGAACTGAAAGGTGTCGGTGGACAAATTGTTAACGACATCTACGCTAAAGATCTTTCTAACTTTAACCGAGATCTGGAAGCTGCAGGAACTCCTGAAGAGCGTCGTCTAGTTCTTGCTAACTGGACAAAGCGGAAGACTGAAGAACTTAACAAAGCATTTGCTGCTAAGTCTGGTCACCTACTAGAATTGGATGTAAACAAGCGACCCTTCCGTTGGTACAATCAAGCAGCAGCAGCTGGTACAAAAACTGAACAGATGACTAATCAGTTGGCTCACATCGTTGATGTGGCTAAAACTGGTGGTAATGTCTATTCTGAACTGCACAACAACCCAAGCAGTCTGATAGCACGTGATCGTGCTTTGACTGACATGGGTAAACTTCTCAGTGGTCAACCTATAGGTGACTTTTACTCCGTTGCAGCTCAACAGATTAATGCTGCTGCTGGAAAAGAAATTATTAAAAGCCCTATGGATTTACTTGCTGCAGTTTATCGCTCTTATGAGCCTAATTCGTTTGATGCTAAACAAATTGAACAGGCTGTCCAAAAACGTAATGAGCTTCCAGCTGCTCAAAAGACTTTCTTTGATAGGCACCTGAGTGGTCAATACGTTAACCCTAACGGTGCTATTCTTAGTAGCGGCACTCAAACCCGAGCTGGTTTTGAAGGTAGGGTTCTGCCTGTTGCAGGAGTTACTAACAGTATCCCTCATCCGTTGAATACTCAACCTGGCTATACTCTTCCTAACATCACCCCTCTTGCTGGTCAAACTAAAGGTACACTAACAGGTCTTCCTGCTGATGCCTACAAGTGGTTGGCTTATGGAGCAAGTGGTGAAGCCGGTCCTGGTGATGACATCTACGGTGTGGCAGCATCTATCATCAATAGGTATGCAGAAGGTCGGGGTTCAATCCAAGCTATCGTAACTAATCCTTCTCAATACGAAGCTGTTAAGAAAGGTACTGCTCGCTTTAGACCTGACATTGAAGCTAAATATGCTTCCCCTGCTGGTCAAGCCAAACTTGTTGAAGCCCTGATGCGTCTGCAAGGTAGGACTGATTTTAAAGGTAGGTCTTTGTATAAGAATGCAGGACGTAGTGACGTACTGTTTGATGAACGGGGTAACTTCTACCACCACCCAGAAGAACGTGGTAAAGGTGATATTTATTCTGGACCACCTAAGAATGCTTGGAGACGGTTTGTTACAGGAATCTAAATTATGGAATTTGAACTTAATATCCCAGATCTAGAGGAACTGGAACAAGAACAACCTGAAGTCGTCGAAAAGATTGCTCAGCAGATCCCTCCAGAAGAAACTCAAGCTCCGGCTGCTGCTCAACCAGCACCTGGGGCTGAGGCTCCTCCTAGTTCTGATTATCAAACACCTGAATGGTTGAAACCATTTCGTGGTGGACTGCCTGGTGAAGAGCGTGGTACCCTAGGTACTATTATGGACGCTTTAGCTGCACCAGGAGCTGGTCTTAACGATTACGTTATGGACGAGCTAAATAAACTTCCTTTTGTTAACATGAGGAAGCAGTCTAAATTCACTAACGATGCAGTTCAAGCAACTCGTGAGTTGTCTTCTTTGCTTACTCCTTTTATTGGGATGCGTCGTACCGCTATGAAGGCTGGTCGGGGTTTACAAGCTAAGGTAAAGAATCCATTGGGTGAAAACCGCCTGATGAAATACTTTGCAGAGATGGGTATTGATACTGGTGTCGGTGCGTATGTTGATTACACTAACGTACTTAATCAGTATGACGACAACTTTAGTGGTTGGCTAAAGAAGAATTGGTCGAAGACCTGGGCATTTATTCCGTCTGACTGGGCAACCATTGACGGTGAAAGTCCTGATATGTTCCGTCAAAAGAACATTATGGAAGGTGTTCGGTTTGGTTTCTTTGGTAGTATTCTTGGATCTACTGTTAAACTAGGACGTGCTCTCAAGGGACTTCGTAATACTACTTCTTACGTCTTTGATTCTGAGTCCGCTGCTGCTAAATTTGCACCTAAGGCTGACCCAGAAGATGCAATGGATGTAGCCGAAACTATGGCTGCCAATGCTCAAAAGTATGAAGAAGCTTTGGATGAGATGGGTCAACTGAACCTGTCTAAGAATCCGAACCCAGAAATGCCCCTGAAGGGCGTCCATGACGGCTTTGATGACGTTCAGGTAGCAACACTCCCCGTAGACGATATGGGCATTGTAGGGGCTTCTGTGGACGCTGTACGCATTGCAGATAACAACGGTACTATTCACGGTCGTCTCCGTAACATGGTCTCTGAACCTGCTATGGAAGTCGGTCTGCAAGGTGATAACCTGGCTAGCCGTAATATTGTAAACGCTCTCAAAGACGAACTGAAGTCTGCTGGTAACTACAGCGTTAAACTGCCTGATGGTACTCCGTACAACATGGCACGTATTAACGACGAAGGTGCTCGCCTAGCTGAGGCACTGGTTGATCCTCGCATGGAGCCTGGGTCTATTTCGATGCTTCTTTCTGAGTACACTAATATCTACAATCGTCTTGGTAAAGAAGTACGTGGATTGAGTGATGTTGGTATGAGTGCTGCACAGCAAGCTCTCAAGAAATATACTGATGACTTCATCAACATGGATGCAGTCAAAGCTCAAGCCTATTTCGTATCTTCTCTTGCTGGACAAGTTTCTGATATTGCAGAGGGTGCACGACTAATTGACGAGTTTGATGCTGTTGAAAGGGCTAAGGAGCGTATCCTTGACCGTATGCAATACATCATTGGTGAAACGAGTTTTGCTAAGAAACTTCGTAATCAATCGACCAAAGCTCTTGGTGAGATTCAACGTCGTAGCGACAACCCAGAACTTCTCAAAGAAGCCGCTGAAGCTGCAAACCTGAGTGCTGAACGTGCTGCTAAAGAATCTGCTGAATACGCTACTCAATTCCGTAACACTCTTCAAGAGATTTCAGAGAAGCGTCCTGAGTTCTTCAAAGTTCTTATGGAAGCGTATGAGGTGACTGATGGTAGTATTGATACTATGCATAAATTGAACACCTATGTGTGGGAAAAGCTTGGAGCTATTAACAAGTTTATCTGGGATGAAAACCCTGGTATTCCTAATGAGATTGTTCAAGGTTTGCGTGGTAACATCTACAACACCATGTTGACTTCAGCTCAAGCGCCTTCAGCTGCACTTGCAGGTAACGTTGCAATGCTGCTTGAGAAACCTATTGCTACTATGATTGGGGCTGCTGCTCATGGTGACCTTGCCACACTTCGTCGTGGTATGTACATGTACAGCTCTGTCTTTGATTCTTTTGGTAAAGGTTTGAAGCACGGTGGTAAGATGTTCTGGAAAGCTTCTAAGAACAACTCACCTATGGACTTTGCAACTCGTCAAGACTTTATCACTAAGTCTGATGCTGAGTTGAAGCTTCTTAAAACTTTTGCTGATGCTGCAGCTGCTTCTGGTGAAGAAGGTGCTTTGGGTATGTATTACATTGCCGAAGCTCTACATGGTCTAGCTTACAACCCAGTACTTCGGGCTGGTCCAAACTCGATGATTGGTTTGGATGGTATGGCTAGTGCTACTGTTGCTCATGCTGAAGCTCGTGCTGGTGCTCATGATGCTTGGGTCAAGTCTGGTAAGAAGCTAGACGCCGAAGCCATGAAGAAGATTGAAGATGACATCTATAACAAAACCTTCGATGCAGATGGTAAGATCCTTGATCCTAAAGTTGAGTATCAATCACGAGAGATTTCTCTTAACTTGGACACCGACAACGTTCGAGCGTTTAACAACCTGTTGAACCAAAACCCATGGATGAAGTCGTTTATCTTCTTCCCACGTACCTTGGCTAGTGCTGTGTCTGCCTTTGGCGAGCGCAGTCCTATCACCTTGTTTATGAATGACTACAGGAAGCTTGTTCTTCCTTATGGTTACAAAGACTTTACCCAGGAAGAAGTTGCGTCCATCATGTCGGCTCGTGGGCTTCCTCCGACCAAAGTAGAGTTTGATAAGCTTCGTGCTGAAACTAGAGGTAGGGTTTACCTTGGTACCGCTTTGTTGTACAAGACGTTTGACATGTGGCGTCAAGGTAGGATTCGTGGAGATGGTAACTCTGATGCTGGTAGACAGCGTACCCGTAACCAACTTGGTTGGAAGCCTGGTACTGTCTTGACTGATCAGGGTAACTGGGTTTCATTTGATTGGCTTGGTCCCCATGCTCAGTGGGTGAAACTGACTGCTACTTTCCTTGATAACTTCTTTGATGATATTGACCCAGTTAATGCTGAAAACTTCTTTGCTAAAATGGCATTTGTCATGGCAGCAGGTTTTAACAGTCAGTCAATGTTCTCGGCTGTTGAACCGATGCTTGACGTGTTGGATGGTAATGAAGTTCAGATGAATCGTTGGGCAGCTAACTTTACTAGTAACTTGGCTCCATTGTCTGCACTCCGTAAACAGTTTGGCGACATCATGTATCCTGGTTTGCGTATTATGGAGAATGACTTCCAAAGCTTCTTCGTTAATCGTAACCGTTTCTTGCCTGCTGCAAAAGAAATGCCGAACCTTCCTGACTGGTTTGAAGGTAAGCTTGTTGGTTACCCTGAAGATCCATTCATTCGCTTTAACAATGGCGCTTTCCCTTGGAAAATGTATGATGGTGAGATCTCCGATGAACGTCAGTATTTGATGGACATTGGTTGGGATCATCGTCCTATCTTTGAAAAAGGTGAAAATGGTGTTGAGTACACTGTGGATGAAAAGCAAGCATTGTATGCTGCTCTTGGTACCAATCAAATCTTTAAGAAAGAAGTTACCAAAATTATGAACCGGATGCCTTCTAAGACTTTTATTGAACAACTGCAAGCTCAACGGGCTGATGGTTCCCAAGTGGATGCTAAGTTGTTCTACGATGTCTATGGAGATCTGAATGCTGCCGCCCGCCTCGCCAAACAAATGGCTATTGAAAGTATTGAACCTAAAATGCTTCAAGACATTAGGATTCGTGAGATGCAGGCTCTTGAAAATATTAAGGCACAAAAACGTGGTAAACGACCCGTTTATGATGTCACCACAATGACTAATCGTTAATCCACCCATCCCAATTACTTACCTAGCGTAAATGGCTATTACTGAAAATAGATACACGGGGGATGGGACAACTATCCTTTACTCCTTTGTTTTTCCATATATTGATGAGACAGACATCAAAGTAACTCTTGATGATGTCATTACAACTGCATATTCCCTTGCCAACGCTACAACTATTCAATTTAACACCGCACCTGCTTTGGATGAAGCTATCCGTATTTATCGGGATACCGATGATAGCGCAAACAAAGCTACGTTCTTTGCAGGCTCTTCGGTACGGTCACAAGACCTTAACGACAACTTTTTACAAGCGTTGTATCTCTCTCAAGAGGCACAAACGATTTCAACAAGTATTTCAGAAGGTGGTCTAACTGAGAACTCTATTACAGGTTTCCACCTTGCTAATGATTCTGTTGGTTCAGATCAAATCCTAGCTGGGGCAGTTGACACAGCTGAACTGGCAGATGATGCAGTTACCACGGTTAAACTGGATGACTTGGCGGTAACCGATGCTAAGATTGCTGACGCTACTATTACTGGTACTAAACTGGCTAACAGTACGGTTACTGAAACTAAACTGGGTAACGATGCAGTCAGTACGATTAAGATTGTAGATGATGCAGTAACGTCTCCTAAGATTGCTGACGGAACAATCATTGAAGGTAATTTAGCAGATGGCGCTGTAACAAGTGCTAAAATTGCGGATGGTGCTGTAACGACCAGTAAATTTGCTGGTGGTCTAAGTATTCCAGTTGGTGCAGTATTTCACTTTGCCGCAAGTACAGCACCAGTTGGATACTTAAAAGCAAATGGTGATATAATCCCTAATGGTTCGGGTACTGTTCAAGGTGTAACTGCTGATTTCTCTGCATTGTATGCAATAATTGGTTCTACCTACGGAAGTGCTGGTCAACTACCTGACCTTCGTGGTGAGTTTATTCGTGGTTTTGATGCAGGTAAAGGTACTGATAGTGGTCGAACCTTTGGCTCTAGTCAAACTGAAGGCACTAAACTACCGACCACTCCGTTTACTACAGATGCAGCAGCAAACCACGCCCACACTATACCGTATGCAGCTAGTAGTGGTGGTTTGTTCCCTACCTACCCTACTATTAGTACTGGTCCCAATGGTATCAACCCAATTTCTACAAGTGCAGCTGGTGGACACAGCCACACCATTACTGGTGGTGACCCTGAAACCCGTCCCCGTAACATCGCACTTCTCGCTTGTATCAAGTACTAATCTTTTTTAATTAACAATGGCACAACTTAATTTTACTGATCGTGTAGAGCCTCTTGGTGAAGCTGGTACTGCTCGCCAACTCTCTGCTACTAACACCTCAGCTAACATCGCTTTGACTGCTGGTGTCTTCCGCATTTCAATGCGAGCAGTTGGTGCTGATATTCGTTTCAGCATTGGTTCTGGTGCTCAAACTGCTACTACTACCAGTCACTTTATCGCTAATGGTGAACGTCTTGACTTTGCCGTTCCTCCTAGCGGTAACATTGCCGTTCTGCGGAACGGAACTACTAATGGAACTCTTGAAGTTACGGAGCTGAACTAATGAGACTGAGTGGAACCAAGACGAGTTCAGTCAATCAATATAATGGTCTTGGTGACCAGCTCTACGATCTTGGTGGAGCTAGACCCACTCTTGACCTTAATTTTTCAAGCAATGAGAGTCTTGTTGACAGTGTTACGGGCAAGACTCTTGTTGACCATACCCGTGCTAGTAGCGCAACGTATGTTGACGGCGATGGGGTGATTAGAACGGCGGTTACTAATTTGCTGCTGAGGAGTGAGGAGTTCGGCGACGCGAGTTGGGTAAACATATCAGCGGGAGATGCGATAATTCAAACCAACCAGGAAATTTCTCCAGCCGGTACGCTTACAGCCGATAAGTTCCAAGACGATACAACCAATTCTTCATCCTCCAGAGCCATTTATCAGCAGGTTGTCGCAACACAAGGAACTACTTACACTCATTCGGTTTACGCAAAAGCTGCTGGTGTTAACTGGGTCCTTATTCAGTTTCAATCATTTGGCGCTTTTTCTTCGGCTAGAACTGCTTACTTTAATCTTAGCGCCGGAACCATCGGAACGGTTACGGCGGGGACGACGGCGACTATTACAAGCGTTGGAGATGGTTGGTACCGTTGTGCTATTACTGCAACGGCTGACGCAACTTCCTCCTTAAGAGCAAGGATATTTCTCGCCGAAGATGACAATGACCTTACATACTCGGGAACAGTCGGCAATGGTGTTTACCTTTGGGGAGCCCAACTAGAGGAATCCAGCACCGTCGGACAATACGTCAAAACCACCACCGCGATCAACAGTGCTCCACGGTTTGATCACGACCCAGAGACGGGTGAGAGCTTGGGGTTGTTGGTGGAGGAAAGTAGGACGAATTTGTTGCTATACAGCACAAATTTTGACGACAATTATTGGCTGCAAACTAACATCACAACAAACTCAGTTACGGCACCCGATGGCACACTAACCGCAGCCACATACGAAGGGGCTGGATCAGGAGTCAACGTCTACAACGTTACTAACGCCACTGTTACAGCATCTGCAGAGTACACATATAGTGTTTACGTAAAGCTCGGCACTATGTCTGCTGGTGACTACAAATTTGCTGTTTATGATACATCAAACAGCTCTTTTGTTGGAGTAGATCTTGTTCCTAGCGTTACTCCAACCGCTAGTAGTTGGACAAGAATTACTTACTCATTTACTACTCCATCCGGGTGCACGGCAATCCGCGTGTATCCATTTAGAAATAGTTCAGGCATAACTTCGTCTACTGTTCATTTCTGGGGCGCCCAGTTAGAAGCCGGTTCCTTCCCCACCAGCTACATCCCCACCGAAGGTTCTACCGTCACCCGCGCTGCTGACGTGGCGAGTATTACGGGGACAAACTTCTCAAGCTGGTATAATCAAAACGCTGTTACTGCGTATGTAGATTGTATAAGTAACGCATCTGGTGAAAATAGTTTTAGGCGAGCATTGGCTATTTCTGATGGTTCTGCTACTAATAGAATAATGCTATATACAAATGCAAGTACCAACGATTCTAGGTCATTATTGGCTACCGGTGGGGCGACACAAGCAGCACATTCAGAAACTGGCGTTTTCCCTGAATCTCGAATGATTATGGCAGCAGATAATAGCAGCTCAAATAGTTCTTTTAATGGTTCAACTGAAGCAACAGACACGTCTGTGACTATGCCTAGCACTATAGACCGTCTATACATTGGTTTGGCTGAACAAGGTGCGACAAACAATGCGGCTCACACTGGAACCATCCGCCGCATCACCTACTGGCCAACCCGCCTTTCTAACGATACCCTGCAAACCATTACCCGATGACCATGACTGAAGAACTCCTTATCGAAACCCCACCTACGCCTGGTCCTTTCTTCCGGTTTGCGGATGAAAACGCCTGGCTAACGGCAGCTCGTGCTGCTGGTTTTATGACTACTGTTACCGATGAAGAAGGTAACGAAACTGAACAACTAAAGGCTTACACCCATAACTACGCTATTGATGTTGTTGGTTCTATCACCCGTGGTGGTGAGTGGGACGAAGAAGGCAACGTTATTACCGAACCTGAAACATTGGATGGTTTCCACGTTAACTACGTTGGAG
>Ga0208645_1002050_pt1 | contig 16529 bp, 29 predicted proteins | sample VirMetDEL_Sep_01_FD_184519 | JGI IMG/M metagenome (GOLD analysis project Ga0208645, IMG submission 184519) | Aqueous microbial communities from the Delaware River and Bay under freshwater to marine salinity gradient to study organic matter... | ecosystem: Environmental > Aquatic > Marine >... | reverse complement strand
GGTAACTGCCACATCTCTGCTTTGGGATCGATGCCCCATGCTTTGGCGGCCGCCTTCAACATCTTCTCGTCCTTACGGATACCCGCGTAGTCTCTAGCCATAGCATCAAGACCAAACGACCAACGGTTCTCGTCAACCAACGCGCCTGTAATCATGGTGTCAATGATACGACCCTTGATTTCGATGCCCTCGGCTCTCATCCAACCCGCATCGTAAGTTGCGTTGTGCATAATTACCTTCATCTCAGGGACAGACATCTGTTTCTTCAACCACTTTAGTGCAAACTTAGGGTCCAGGTTGTGTCCGTTCTCATGTCTGATAGGGAAATAGCCTTTATATTCTCCCGCAGCTACAGCAATGCCAATGATGTGCCCGTCTTTCCGCGCCCATCCTGGTCCAAGGTTCTTAATGTTAGGATCTTTGGTTTCTAAATCCACAGCAACTTCGCTATAACCAGTGAGATCAGGGAACTCTGGTGGTATGTTCCAGTCAGAGTCAATCATATCCATCTCACCTTTAAACTGATGATGCAGATCGCTACCAAATAAGTTATTCATTTCTTGAGCCTAAGTTTCTTTAGTAGTTTCTTGAACCATTTGCTATTGCGAATGTCCTGTTCCATCTGTCCTAGCATCTCTGCCAAACGATCTATCTCTCTCATGATCTGATTCCTTTTTCTGCTCGTTCAGAGAACTCTCCTCCCAACGCAGTGTACCCTGCTTTGTCGATCCATGAATCCTGGTGGTCTATCGTTTCCAGTAACCTAGAAGTTTTCAACCAGTCCATCATCAGTACGACATGTTGTTCAGTGACCTCACCATGACTTAGTATAGCACCACGAACAATTATATTCCAACCCTCGGCTATACGACTGTGATTATCAAACGCATCCCCGTAATCCTTGGCTCTCTGTCCACTGATTAATTCCTTGGCGGTGTCTAAGATTTCTGTACGTTTCATAATGTATACCTGTATTTGTTATCGGATTGTAATATGTATAGTCGATGTCGGGTTCTTGTTATCCCAACATAAAATGCTCGATGCTCGTCCTCTGGAAACTTTGTTTCATAACAAGCCCTAGTTGACGCTGTGTACACCACGCAGTTGTCATCTTCTCCACCTTTCATAGCATGGAATGTGGACAACTTAATCCTTGGCGCAGACAAAAGACCTTCGCCCCTTCGTTCTATAGCCTCGATATAGTTTCTCTCGGACATACTGACTTTCAACACATCATACGCAGAACTCTCTGCTCCACATAACAGACCAAGATCGTTTTGAAGTTGAGCCATACCTATCAAAGCCTCGGGATCTAACGCATCCAATAGCTTGGTTGACGCACGTTTGAGCTTGGCATCCTTCCCTTGTTTAGGCAGGGCAGAGTACAGCTGCCGAATCCGTTCTAACCCCACGGACTTATCCTGACATAGATCGTTCCATGTTAAGATGTTGCCCACCAATTTGTCTGAGATACTAGGGTATCCACGGACAGAATACTTAAACCCTGACTTACGAAACCATTTGGCTAGCTCTATTACATAGAAGTTTGTTCGACACATCACTGTCCATGTGCCTTCTTGAAAGGGGATAGAGTCCAGATGATAAGTGTATTCAACCATGCCCTCCTCTTCACGAGGCTCGAACTCTTTCTCTAAACGGCCACCTATCCTTTCGGATATAACATTAGCCAAACGATGTACCGATCTAGGTATACGATAGGATTGTGTGAGACGCTCCACGTTGTCAGAAGATTTGATAAACAAATCAACATCAACACCTGTCCATCTGTGAACAGCCTGGTCATCATCCCCTGCAATGATTACTCTTCCTGCTTTGGAAGCTATGAACTTAGCCATCTCCCACTGGAGCGGTGTGAAATCCTGGGCTTCGTCTATGAATAGATAGTCTAAGCTCGGTGGATCTCCCACATCGATGTACTTCTCTATCATATCTACGAAGTCATACTTGCCCATGGCAGATTTGTATTCGCTCAGTTGTTGACTCAACTGCAACAGCTTCGGGTAGAACAGTTCTCTGTTTGCCGCATGGTTAAACTCTTCTTCCAAAGTAACCATTCGATATCTCGCTCGATGCTCTAACTGTAGATACTGTGATCCAGATCCTCCGATGGTAGGTAACTGAACACCATCATCGATACTTGTCTTGTCATCTCCCTCAAAGTTAAGACCAAGATCCGATCCAACAACAGCATAGTCCTCGGCACTCATAACATCTTGCCGCTGTAATCCTAATCCATTGAACCCAAACGAATGACTGGTTCTCATGTAAGGGAAATCCTTGGGGGTTAGGTTGAACTCAGCACAAGCTCGAGACACCATCTCTTCGATAGCCTTTCGGGTAAACGAGATCACACCGATACGAGAAGGATGCACCCCAGAATCTAAGGCGCTCTTGATCTCCTGTATCAACCGATAAGTTTTACCGCAACCAGGAGGACCCAGTATAAGTAGAGAGTTATCGATCATAGATCCTTGCCCCTCGGTCTAGAGTTTACCCAGTCCTCGATCTCTGTCAGAACCCAACGGCTTGACGATCTCTTACTGTGTTCGTCTCCTAGAACTATTGGCTGCGGAAAGTCTGTCTTCTGAGCAACCAACTTATAGATGTAGGACTTGGATACCCCTAGCATCTGAGCTACTTCTCCTACGCGCAGTAGTCTATTAGAATGGGATGTCATTGTTCATCTCCCTCACTGATAATTCTATTTCTTCTTGTTCGAAAGCAGGTATGTGCCAACACCTAAGTGTTGTTCGTTTGCCGTCTGATTTATGGATAGCTTGAACACCATTGTCGCCACCCATGTCACGGATCATTTGAATAAGGTGTCCCCTGTTGTCTACTTTAAATCTTCGATGGTGTAAAAATTCAATTAAACCCTCAAGCTTAAACTTTGTGGTGCCTCCATCAGTCCATGGTTTATTCATTTCCATCTCCTCGGGAACCATCGCTCGAATGTGGCTCGTACAATAAGCTTTAAGATGCTCCTTAAATTGTCCTTTGACTGTGGCTTCTTCGGGTACTTCAAGAACAGTAGCCCCCTGCATCAACTGGTTTATCATCTGCTGCCACTTCTGGGGTTTAACTGTCGGAGGCATGATGTTCATCTGCTCCATGCATGCTCGTTGCCAAAGCACTTGGTTCTGCAATTGCTCTGTTGAAATCTGTATGCGTGACCCGTCAACATCCATGAAGTATACTCTAGGTTCAGATAACATGATAGTTAGTCCACCAACACTAGGCATGTCAGGGGATTCATTACCTATCCCATGCTTACGACTAGCACACAGCGTAGGATCACAGTAACTTTTAAAGGGTTCTTCTTTACATTTGTACGCCCAATCCTTCTTGTCCAGGGATTTACCTAGGTTGATTACTTCGTGAGAAGGTAACGGCTCAGTACATAGCGTTCGATTAAACTCTTCTAACTTGCTCTTCCAGTTATCAGGTTCAGATAACTTAGCGTAGATCCCGCACTGATACATACATGTATTGCGTGGTGTATCGATAGGACCATCCGCAAACAAATGCTCAAGGCAGGGCGGACCATCGGTGAAGTACTTACGTTTGCCAGAGAAGCGCAGACCTTCAAGCTCGGACTCTGTTACACGGATCTCTTCGACCGCATCGAGGAACTCGTCTAGTTCTAATGCTTCGCACTTAGCATTGAATGCGTAGCGTTGTGGCATCTCAGCATTGAAGTAAGGCATGTTGATAAAGTTACCCACATCTCCACGCTCTGCAATTATAGTATCTTGTTTTGGAAAGATCTCACAGCCACTGAACCCTAGAGCTATAGACATCTCAGTCAGGTAGTCTCGGATGTTAGCTGCAGGAACCCAGTCTTTTAAGAATAGATAGAGGTGAGCTCCCCCTGATTTAGATCGGCAGTGCATCAACGGAAGCTTCAGCTTCTGGATCTTTGCCTGTAGTTCGTTATGGTTTAAATCGTAGACGTCAATGTCCAACGCCGCAAACTTACATACATTCTCTTCGTTGATTGGGATTGCACCCACGCCCTGCTTACCATCGATATGGTCCTGGACTAAGTCAACAGTCAGAGGGGATCTTATGATCATGCTCTTGGATTCTGCTTTTCCATTTCGCCCTATGCGTCCGACAGTTGTCGTGCCATGGGCTGATTTTGCTCCGATGAAAACGGAGAGTAGTCGTTCTGCCTGTGTCATGTACTGCTCCTAGTGAAAAAGGGGAACGGAAAAATGCGCCCGCACTCCGTTCCCCAGACTGTTTAAAACGGGATACTGTCATCCTGTTCAACAGATGAAGAGGTTGGCACACTCTCCTCTGCTACAGCCTTCGCATCGCCTGCCGCGACAGAGTCACGGAAAGCTTTTGCCTCGAGCATTAGGTCACGTTCACCAACTAATCCCACCTTCTCAACGGATGGATTGAACCACGAACCCTGGTCATTGCTTTCTTCAACAGTAGTAATCTTCCATTCTGTTGCGAACAATGGAGGCGTAATCATCTGCCCAGTCTTTGGGTGTTTGATCTTCTGCATTGCAATCTGTGTCTTCCACCGACGGCTGACCTTCAACTGCGTTGACTTCATATCGATCACAGCAGGTTGGAATGATCCTTCGCCATCCAACACCAAGCAATAGTGTTGATCAGATTTAACCAGTTCATTACCAGTCGGCAACAGTTCCTTGGAACCCTGACGTGTCGTCTGTTGTAGAACAGGATTGGTTGGAGATATCTCTCCGCGGAAACCACCACCCATATCACGAGGTGTAAACTCTAGATACTTTGTTACTTGGTAGCAGGGGATGATCGTGACCCCTTCTTCTCCCTTCCATACCTGACCAGTGACAGTATTGAACAAATCTCCTTGCTCCGCACCATCGATGTACTCAGGTTTCTTTTTGTTTAGTTGTGGTGACAGAGCCTGTAACGCACGGATGAATGGGATCTGCATCTCATCAGCACCAAACGCGGCACCTTCTCCTGCAAACTCTAGGATATCATCCATCAAGTCTGTGCTTAACTCTGCATTTTTTTTCGTTGCTACTTCACTAGCCATTATGATTTCCTCTTGATTACTGCGGTGTTAGAAATGAATGCCCCGAATAGATCGAGGTCGATAGGTTTGCCATCAGTGATGCGCTCCTTAACGAACGCCTTTAATGTGGATGGGTGAACGTGGGTCTTGGTCTTGGGATCAAAACCTTTACTCTGTAGCATGCCAACGACATCTCCCGCTACATTGTCTTCGCCCTTGCCAAAGGACACAGTGATATCGTTCTTGATGATATCATCTAGGCCATTGGTTCTTAACCATGCAAACGCATCGTCTTTATTAGCGACAGGTATAGAGGCGGCTACGATCATACGACGCTCAACGGACATGCCGTCTACATCTAATCGTTCCACACCCATCTCATCCATTAACGCAGGGATGTTCTCCACAGAGAGCTTATGCTTCTCTTGCTTCAATGCTTTTAAATGTTGCTCCGTATCGTCGATCTGTTGTTCAACGTTGCGGAGGCTTCGAACCAGTTGGCTGAGTTGCTTTCCAGTTCCTGTATCGATCTGGCTAACTGCGTCAGCCTCGTCGAATATGTCTTCAAATATATCAGTCATAAGTTTTTACCTCTTCAGGGTTGCATTATCCGGTAGCCTCGTGCTATCCGTAATGAAGACAATAGTGGAGATATGTGATGGGTGTCAACTACAAATTTAAAATGAAACCATTTAATCATCAAAAAGATGCATTAGAGTTTGGTTGGGACAGGCCAGAGTTCGGTCTGTTCATGGAGATGGGCACAGGTAAGTCCAAGGTTCTCTTAGATAACATAGGTATGTTGTATCAAGATAGACAGATTGACTTCGCTTTAGTCCTCGCTCCCAAAGGAGTGTATCGTAACTGGGTTTCAAAAGAAATACCAGAGCATATGTCTGATGATGTAAAGCACCGAGTGATTCGTTGGGTGTCAGGTCCCAATAAGAAACAAGCAGAAGAAATGCGCTCGGTCCAGGATGACTTCGATGGCCTGACTATATTTGTTATGAATGTCGAGGCGTTCTCTTCCATCAAGGGTCAGAAGGCAGGGACCTGGATGGCTCGTGCGCTCGGTCACAACGGATTAATTGCTATTGATGAGTCAACCACGATCAAAAACCACAAAGCCAAGCGCTCTAAAGCTTTAATGAAAATAGCTGCAGGTTTCAAGTACAGAAGACTATTAACTGGATCTCCAGTAACAAAAAGTCCAATGGATATTTATTCACAGTGCGAGTTCCTTAGACCAGGGCTTTTGGGACACGAGTCATACTACTCGTTCCAAGGTCGATATGCCATCGTGCAACGTAGAACCATGGGACACACAGCCTTCCAACAGATTGTTGGGTTCAGAAACCTAGACGAACTAACCAAAAGAATAGACATGTTCTCCTTTCGGGTACTCAAGAAGGATTGTTTGGATCTCCCTGATAAAATATACACCGCTCGATATGTTGGCATGACCAAAGAACAATTGAACATGTACGAACAGATCCGAAGACACGCCATGGTTCTGCTCGAGAATGGTGAGATGGCTACTGCTCCTGCTGTAATCACACAGATGCTCCGCCTTCAACAGATTATGTCTGGGCATCTGAAGACAGACGAAGGTGAGATGATGTACTTCCCATCCAAACGAATGGATGCATTGGAAGAGATCATCAACGAACACGATGGTAAAGCAATCATCTGGTCTAGGTTCCGTCATGACATCATGGGTATAACAGAAATGTTGAACAAGAAGTTCGGTGAAGGTTCCGCTGCCGCCTACTTCGGGGACACATCAGACGATGATCGTAATGATATCGTCAAGAATTTCCAGAACCCCAACCATCCGCTCAAGTATTTCGTAGGCAATCCTGCGACCGCAGGGTATGGGTTGACTTTGACTGAGGCTAATCTCGTGGTATACTACGCAAACGATTTCAATCTAGAGACGCGCATTCAATCAGAGGATCGTGCTCATCGGATTGGTCAAAAGAATAATGTGACCTACATTGATCTCGTCTGTGAAGGTAGCATCGATGAACAGATTGTTAAAGCTTTACGCGCCAAGATTGACATCGGCGCAAAGGTACTAGGAGAAGAAGCAAAAGAATGGCTAAGTCTAAAACCCACGATCAAGTAATCGAAACGTTCTGCTCTCGACGCAGGGGTTGGATGAATGACAAGACCGCAACGCAGGCTCTGACAGACCTAGCAGGTTTAGATCCTGGCGTAGCCAATGCGCTTCTCACAGAAATGAAACGTCATAACGTCACCCAGATCCGAGGATACAGCAAAGAACCCGAACGTCTAGCTCGAGGTAAAAAGGGTACAAAGTTTGAGGCAAAAAAATAACCCCGACGTTGCAGTGCGAAACCTAGCCAGTCGGGGTCTAGTTGATGGTCGGTCACACAGGCGGAACCAACCGAGCAATTTGTGTATTATATCATACAGTATTGGTTTCGGCAACTGCTCTTCGGATTAATACCGATAGCTGCCGAGCCATGGATCTCTGTTCTTTGTTCGCTAGTTCGCGAAGACTATCGTGATCCTTTTTTAACAAGCCAACGTTCTGAAACTGTTGCTTATCTTCTTCTTTCATTTTCTTTCTAGCCATAACGACCTCCTATTTGTTGGTAGCTTATACGATATATGGTTGTAGGTTGCAAGTGCTACTCTTGATTAGAGTTTAAGTCCTCGAATTGACCATCGTCTTTCATGGTACTTGTTACTCGGATCGCTCTCCAAGGAGTTTCGTGTCGCTTGTCCTCGTAGTTTGGGATGCAATGTGCCACGACGATATCTCCCAGGTCCAGGTTTAATTTGTTGACCAATCGATTGTTGAAGAACACGACGTCGCCTTGTTCGTTCTGACCGAAGGCACTGTTCGTGTAAGTTAGATCCTCAATGATTACATTGAAAGGTGTAGTATTGAATGCATTATTTAAAGTCATATTTGTTTTCCTATTTAATTTAAGTTCGCGGCAAGCCGTAGCGTTTCTTGATGTAGCTCACAGAGTGGCGCGAGGTTCTAAGTTCTTCCGACATCTCTTGCAAAGTCATGTCAGTTGTCAGCATCATGTTGTTAATCAGTGTTGCGGACTTCGATAAGGGACGATCTTTCGGATCGATGCCATCCAACGTGGTTGAAGGCACTTGATCTGTGCGAATGCGTGTACTTGTTCCGCGCTTCGCATTGTCCAACGCCCTTCGTGTCATGGGCGATGGTCCCCGAGCCAAAGGGTTTGCTTTGCGGTCGATTATATTCTGCCTGTCCCAAGCTTCTTTATAAATGTCTTGGTACTTCTCGATTTTTTCCTGATCGTCCATCAGTGATGTGTCCTTTCTTCGGGTTTACTTACCATGCGTTGAGTAATCTCCTGGAGCAGACAAAATAATCCTGCCATCTCTTCGGGTGAGTTGGCATAGACCGAGCCAATTGTCATTAAGGCAGCGGGCACTTCCTCGTCGGTTAAGTTGTCAGGCAGAACTCGACAGATGTTAGTTATCAATGCAGATTTTTCTTTGTCCGCGTGAGTATCCACTCGAGCCTGTTCTTCAAACCTACTATCGACAACCAAAGTAATCGTCCAATCCATGACGTCATCTCGAGCATCGAGGTCAGCCTTCCAAGACTGAACCTCCTTCCATGTCTCAAACTTCCTGACCATATCGTGCGGCAGAGATCGTTCCCTGCTCCATGTTACTTGGTACATTGATATGCCCCCCTACAATCTAAATCGATAGTCATACTCAATCGCCAATAATCTCCATCCGACAGGTGAACAGCCATTTTATCTGCCAAATTCCAAGCATTATCTATAAACTCAGGAGGATCAATCCACTCGACATAATGCTCGTCGCTCACAGTGGTTGTAGCCATTAGCTTATTGTTTGGGCTAAATAATTTAATCTTTGCGGTCATACTCATGTTCAGTATTTCCCTCCTGTTACATCGTATTGAAGACCTTTGATCACAGCTATTCTGCGTGAGAACGTTGCCATCTCATCCCAATCGTTGACAGTCAACGAACTGCGGCTCTTCTGAGCATGTTCATCGAACAGTTCTTGTTGCATCTCGAGCAGGTGATCCAGTGCTATTTGCACCACGTTTATTTCTTCTTTATTCATGATTGTTTCCTTTTTTGAATTAAGCTTTTAAGTCCTTGTTCAAACCCACGTTGAAAGTCACTATCCGCAGGGTCTAAAACAAATGTCATCAACGAACTCTCTACACAGTAGAGTTCGCCAGATGCATATTCTTCTTTCGCGCACTGATATCCCTCTAAGAAATCAGAACGTAATGGTATTATATTTCCCATATTAAAACGGCCTTAATTTAGGCAGAGGACTTGTCATAGTTGTAGACTTCTCTGCGGTTTCTAGGCATTGCGCCATGCTATCAGGGTAATGCGCGAAGATCGTCGGATAGAAATCATCCATCACATCGCCGCATATTTCCATGGAAGGCAGAAGGATGCTCGAGATCATCGGCTCTCGGTCATCGGTTCCTGCATGATAAGTTAGTAAAAGAACTGTCCAGAATTTAACCATAGCAATCACCAAAGATATTGCTAAACACTTCATCCAACACCGCTTCTAGCTCCTCGGACGTGAGGGTCTTGATATTATAATACATCTTCGACCCCCTCTTCCAAGAGCATGATCACATCATGTATGCAATCGCCGATTGTGATTTCACTTCCCTCATCGTCTTTAGGTTTGTCATAAAAACCTAGAGCTTTAGCTCGGTTACGAATGTCATACATATCACAGAGAGCGTTGCTCAAATGTTTTTGTTTAAGATAATACATCCTCGACCTCCTCTTCTGGAACCATATCAGTTCGGACAACCAAACCTGTTACAGCTTTCGTTCTAGCCATGAACTCACAGTAGGCTTCCGACGAGGCATAGTGCTCGCCAATCGCCTCGACATAATGTACTTCACTGACCAATCCTTCGACGACCACGCGGTAAACTTGAGGTATCTTTGACATTAGTAATCCCCCTCCAATACAGGCTCGAGCGCGTCGAACGCTTCTTGTGTCCACTCAGGAAAACCATACTCCTCGTCCCTGAGATCCAATAAGTTTTGCGCCACAAAGAATGCAACTCGCTCAGTGCAATCCTCAAACGTCAAGGTGTCGGGATCTAATCGAAGCACTCGGATAGATGTGCAATCTTTGCAATGATCATATGCCATGTGACATGCATCCTCAAAGTTTTCTGGAAGCTCCTCTGCGTGAGCAAGATCCTTGTATTGAACATGCTCGGTTCCATGTTGAAACGAACCTGTTGATGTGATTAAGAATTGATACGGCATCATGATAAACCTCCTTGTGCATAAAATAACTTGAACTCTGCGTTGCCTTGCTTGTGAACAAGTTGTTCGGAATACTCCTCCTTATTCAATTCGGTAGCCTCCCCCCATGTCCATTCACATTCACTGTGATCCTCGACGAACTCACCATCCGCTCCATTGTTGCGATAGTATTCCATCACATCGTTTTCATCCCAATCATTAGGTACTAAAACAACAACGTCTAATGGCTGTGTGTATGACGCGGTTACTCTAAATCTTTTCATCCCATTGTCTCCTTCATTAAGTTTTTAAATACATCTATGGTGTCCTCGAGGCCAAACTCCTCGTCACTTGCAACACCATCATCCTCCTCGATCTCAGGCCTCCAACAATTGTCCTGACCCAAGGCATACTCGCCCTCGAACCATCCGCCCTCGTCAACGTATTCCGCTTGGACTTCAATACCCATGGCAAACAACTTATCCCACACTGGAACAGGTGGTGCCCAAGCCGTCCAACATCGGAACGTGAACCACGCGGTGTCCTTGTCTTCGCTGAACTCGATCTTATCCTCGATCTCAACTTCACAAACATCCCACTTGGTATTCCAGTTTTCATTACGCCACTCGTGAGCAGAGTGGATCTCAAGCTCATGTTGCCCATGCATCCTCTTAGTCACAGGATCAAGCAAAACTTGCAGAGGCATAGGTGAGATGACACTACAAAAACGAGGATCATTACAAAGTTCTGGGCTTAGATATTGGTATAATTCATACACCACTTTACTAGCTCCATGAAGATAAACAGTTTGGTCACAATGATTAGGCATTACACATCCTCCTGTGAAAGAAAGGCATAGGCAGGGTTCTTGAACTCTTCTTCAAACAACCCAATCTCATCAAAGCCGTACAGAACTAATGCGTCCTCGGTACTCTGTCCACGTTCATAAACAACCAAGTCATATCCAACAGGGATACCACCCTCGAAGTCCTCATGAATTGGCATTACTTTGGGTAAGGTAGTCTGGTTCATTATAAATACTCCTTGTTTAATTGATTGAAAAACTTCTTAACATAATTAGCTTTTAACACATCGGCGTCGGTGTATGCGTCTAGGTGCTCGGCTCCATAGTCTAAGAACTTAGCCTCAACTGGATCTAGATCCTTGTCGAAATATCCCACGACAACTTCCCAATCGTTGATAACCTGACCTTTACGATCTTTCTCAAGCTTAGATCGATCCTTCATATTAACAGTGATCTCGTAATATGTTTCGTCCTCCTCGTTAAACCTAATCAACGATGGACACTTCTCACCATCAACGCCACCATGAGTAAAGCCAAATGGCTCCACCATTGTGATGATCTCATTGTATAAAGACACGTTATCAAAGTCAGGGAACATCGCTTCAAGATGTTTACCATGTACGAAGTCGATCACTTCTTGAAAGTTGTTAGTCATCAAACTGTCATGGAAATTTGTCCAATCTGTGTTGTGACCATTGTATCGGTCAGATGTCTGAACAGTGAACCTCGGTGGCAAAGTATGCTCCACATCGGAAAATTTAAAACCCTCAGAAAGATCCTCTCTCCTCCAATACCATTCTAATAAATCATGATTGGTTCCCATGATACGAGAAGCGTTCATAACACGCTCTTGAAGGTGATGACTATCCACCCAGATGTGAAAGCCGTGTACTTGGTAGCTCGGTAACTCATCGTTACCATACGTCGTGCATTCCCAGTGATCTGGTATTTGCAAGTCGTCAGTGTATGTTTCAAACTTCATTGTGGAAATCTCCTTGTTTCATAGTCTGATTAAATTGGTAGTAACTAACAAGTTATAGGTTCTTGCTCCATGGGTCAAGAAAATAATTTTAGAGGGGTGTATACAAAGATTACTATATAGGCGTATTTCTCACAGATTTTATTTTTTTTTGAAAACTAAATTCATATTAGATGTAAACAGTGTAAACAGTGTAAACACCCTTATATTTATATACTTCAAACTAGCCCAGAGCTGTTTACCCCTGTTTACTTTGTTTACGTTTCCTGTAGAAAAAACGCCTATATAGAGAAGTTGCCCTCTCTCTTTCTTTGATATAACTTGTACCTAAAGAACAACGAGGATCAAATGAACTCTGCAAAAAAGAAAATAGAAAAAGAACATGGTCGAACTCTGACCAATAGACAAATGACTTTTGCAAGACACATCGTGGAAGGCATATATTCCAATGCAGAATGTGCCAGAAAAGCAGGTTATTCACATGATGTAGCAAACAACCAAGCTTCAAAACTTTTGAATGGAAGGGAATACCCTCATGTATTGGAGTACATCCAAGATCTAAGGAATGAGAGGGAACGTAGGTATGGCGTGACAACCATTGGACAACTTGAGAGACTTCATCAACTATCTAGTGGAGCCGAGGAAGCAGGGCAATTTTCAGCGGCAATCAATGCAGAAAAAATCCGCGCCGCTTTGGGTGGATTAACTGTTGATCGAAGGGAACAAGTGAACACAATTGATCAACTATCTCGTGATGAAATTGTTGGAAGGTTGGCAGATTTACAGAAAAAATACCCTCAAGTTTTTGAGATCGAGGGAACATATAAAGATGTAACAGGAGCAAAAGATAATGAGCGGACAAGAGGCGAACTTTTGGAGCACGATACGAAAAAACCTACCGAAGAAGTGCTTCGCAACGAGGATTGAAAACAAACATGGAGGTGGTGTTCCAGACGTTCACCTTGTCTGGGAAGGTCTTCCCTTCTGGCTAGAACTCAAGGTTACAAAATCCAACGCGGTCGCCGTCTCGCCTCATCAAGTCGCTTGGCACATGGCATATTGGGCACGAGGAGGGTCAAGTTTCTTCTTAGTAAAGAGAGCCTCTGACCGACAACTACTTTTATTTGGAGGGGAAAAAGGGGTGGATTTGGCACGAGGTGGGTGCTCCGCGGTTCAAGTACCGAGTTTCAAGAGCGTTGATGAGGTGTTCTGCGCCCTGCGCCCTGTTTTAATTGATAAATATTCTAGTGCCTTGCGCCCTGCGCCTTGATCTTGCGCCCTGCGCGTCGTTAATACTATTCTGCACAAAAAAACTAGGCGATTGCTCGCCTAGTTCCTTGGTTTTAGTGTTCTACGATTGCTATTGATTTTCCTAGGCTCGATCCCTTGCACAATTTGCAAGCGGTACATTGGACGCGACGACCTGCCTCTTTTGATGCGGGGCAAAGCGCCTCGTTTGCTTTATCTAATTGCCCTAGATCCGCGATAACTCGAAAGGTTCTACGACCTTGCGACCAATGGTCGAGTGCCTCTTGCTTATTGTCCGCGCTTTGCATCGCGATATCTGGACGCCAACCGCTTTGATGTGAATAGGCTGTAAAGGTCGACGCCTCCGCGAGTAGTTGTTCCCATACAAAAGAGGGAACCGCGGCCGGATCCCCATATGTTCCCACTCTAACGAACCGATTGCGGCCGAGCGTGTTCCTATTCTTTTGAGTATTGGCAATTGGATATATACCTTTGATAAAAGATTTATAAACAATCAAAACGCCTTGCCCAAGGTTAACATAGCACCGACGACCTTTTGCAATCTTGCGCTCTGGATCTGTTGTTGTTTCACCTCGCATTGTGCAATCGCCACAGATAGAAAAATCCGCGCCTGTCTTGCTTGCTTCTCTTGGATCTATATCCGAGCGCAATATATAAGTTTGTACGACCTTGCCCGTCTTGGTATTTCGGTCGGAATACGTCGCAATAACGACGATAGGTTTACCATCCAATAGGCTCTTGCCATTGTATATGATCCCGTTTTTCATGATATTGTTTCCTTAATATGGTTAAATTGTAAGTAAATTATAGCAGAATATAGACCAGGCACAAGTTAAATATTATCTTGCGCCTTGCGCCTTGCGCCTCGGTTCTTATATTTTTATGAGGTTTTCTTGCGCCTTGCGCCTTGCGCGCCGCATCTTTCTATTTGTATTTTTCTGCAGCGCAAAAGAAAACCAGGTCCATGGACCTGGTCTATTGGTTTTATATTATACGTTGTATTCGTCGCGCCACTGTGGATCAGCATCCAAGAGCTTTCCGAATTGAGTGATTTCCCTGGCGTAGGTATCACCCATTTCATATTGACCATCATGCATCATGGGTGATGTGGCCGCTACAAACCATCTCGCATATGGGTCTTGCATTTCTGCAGCTGAATGCTTGTAGGTCTTTAAAACCTTCCACACCCAACCTTGATCGTTCACATAGGTTGCGTATGGTGTATCAGCTTCACGAGTTTTTCCGAAAGATGTTCTAGGCATATTGTTCTCCTTAATTAAGTTGATACCCTATTGTACACCATGCACAATAGGGCTTCAAGTTTTATTTCCAAGTAAACTTATTTACTGTAGTTGTTGATGCAAATCGTTGCCAAGACTGGGGGCGGTTCTCTTTCCACCATGATAGGTTTGGGGCAATGTCCCTAGTTGTTTGAACGTAGTAAGCAAAATCATGTTCGATCGCTTCAGCACGTAAAGCAGCTTTCTGTTTATTTAGCTTGGCAATCTTTTTATCTAATGCCTGCAGCTTGTCTTTGATATCCATTTTATTCTCCTTAGTTGAAATGGTGGGGCGTTGCCGCCCCACTGTTGATTTACACGTCGATTGAGATCGATGCGTTTTGGATAACTTCACAAACTTCGTCTCTAATCTCACTAGAGAATTCGCTCATGTCCAAGTTGTTAGAAACGATATCCATGATATCAATTGCATGATCATGCATATTGACTTCACTACCAGTTTCTAGCTCTTCGATCTTTAGATCGATCATGCGTGAAATGCGACCTTGCAATGCTTCCCAGATTGCTTCGGTGACGTTGTCTTCGGTATCCAAATATCCCATGATATTCTCCTTAGTTGAAATGTGGGGCAAACCATTTTGCCTCCTACAACTACAGTTGTAGATTGTAACTTGTAGATAGTCAACAAGTATAACCAAATTAAACGAGAATATTTTCCCTAAAAATCCACAAAAACAGAACGATATACCTGGTCCCTGTGGGGGTTACTTGGTGGGTTTGGATCTGAAATCGTGCGTGCGCGCCGACCCGACCCCCCGTATATAATAAGAGTACGAAGTACTATGTACTTATATACAAGGTGTCATAAATTCATTCGGGGATAATTTCATTGCCCCTTCCAAGAACCGAGGACCGCCCAAAAAATGCCCACTATATTTTCATTTGGGTTTATAGTATGTTGTATGTAATTTCATTTGGGGTACAGGCATGAGTATACTAGAAGCGTTTCGTTCTTTCTTAGAGGACCAAGAACAAAAGTCCGCGGAGATTGCAGAGGGTCTTCCTGCACAACGAGCGGCGTATGCCCAGAAGTATCCCCAGGCAGCGGGATTTAGAGATGGATTTAGAGAAAGTCAGATAGCGGGTTCTGAGCGCATGGTGCGAGGAGCGGATGCGGCAAAAGATTTTGTTCCTGTTGTTGGCGACATTGTAGGGGCTGCGGAATTTGTTGATGAGGTGAGTTCTGATGATCCAAATTATTTAACGGCGGGATTGTTAGGAGCGGGCATGATAGCGGGCACAGTACCTGTGGCCGGGGACTTTGTTCAGAAGGGTCTTGGATCTTTGGCTGATATAGCAAAGCGCATTGAGATTGATCCTAATACCTTGGGCATGAGCGGCGGGAATGTTAAGTTAAAGTCCAAGGACGACGTTCCAGTTTCCACGTATACCACTGCAAAAGGATCTACTTACGAGCAATATTCTGATGCAACGACTACACGTAATAGAGCGTATAGACCGAGTGATGATGTAAGAGGGGAGGATTCTGGATTGCAACCTCGAAGTGGTAAAACAGTATACATGTCTAGGGAAGCTATAGACGAGTTTGGCCCCATGTTTCAAAACACAGAGATTCCTAGTTCTTTTGTACCGCTCCCTGGCAACAAAGCAAAGCTAGTTTTACGAGAGAATTTTGGCCCAAGACCTGCGGGTTCGGACTTAACGAGAGAGTTAGATTTCAGTTTAGCTCCTGAGAAAGGACTCCACCCTGTGGAAATCATGCGTTCAGATAATTCTAACAAAAGAAATATACATTTTGGAAACGAAATCATAAACGTAGACAAACCTGTCAAGAAGTTTTCGGACGGAGGCGTAGCGCAACTGGGTCATTATTTATGACGAAGCA
>Ga0208645_1002049_pt1 | contig 16537 bp, 27 predicted proteins | sample VirMetDEL_Sep_01_FD_184519 | JGI IMG/M metagenome (GOLD analysis project Ga0208645, IMG submission 184519) | Aqueous microbial communities from the Delaware River and Bay under freshwater to marine salinity gradient to study organic matter... | ecosystem: Environmental > Aquatic > Marine >... | reverse complement strand
AATCGCCAAAAGCGGTGGCTTGCTGACCAGCTCTGCGACCTTGCCCGAATAAGTCACAGCCAAAGGGATGGCACCAATGCTTGTCGTGCCTTCGCTGACGATCGTCCAGGTCTGCGATTCTGAACGGCCGCGGCGATACACCCGATACCTGCCAGGCTCCAAAACACGAATCTGACGAACCAACTCAGAACCAAACTCGCCTAAAGGCTCTGAGACAACTTCGTTAATGCGTATTTGAGAGATCGGCGCAATCGGCGACCCCTCCTCTTTACGCCATCCCAAAATCTGCTTGGCGTCGACATTGATGAAGTACGGCCGAAGTCCCATTGCCCTTTCGGCGGCAAGGTTCGGCGCTGCTTCCGTCGACGGGTAATCAACCAGGATCCCAGCATGACCGTAAAGAACTGAGCCAATCGCCACGCGACGAGCAAAATCATCGAGCGTTGTTCCGTAGCCGTCAACGTTGGACGCAAACTCTTCCCAGTAAGGATCTGGCTCGGTGTCCTCTTCTTGGCCAACGAGTTGAATCGGCTTCCGCAGGATCAGACCTGCTGCCTGCTCTGCAATGCGGACAGTAAAAGGGCTAAGCGTTGCGTGAGCGATACGGCGTTCGTATGCATCCTCATCCTCTGCAGGCTCAATCGGAATAAAAAGCCTGGAGTTCTCTCGTAGGTATTGAGTGCCGCCAACGCAAAAGTCAATCGGCGTCCATTGCTCGGACATCTCCAAGACAACGCCATCCACCCAGGAAGGGTCATCCCCTGGATTCTGGTCTAGATCTGGGTCCTGCGGTTCCTGGCTTGGATAGATGCCGCTTGGGTAGTACCTCTCAGCCACTTCTCGAAAACCGACCCAATATGGCTGCAGTCTAAAGATGTGACATTATGGCCACCTCAGACGGCTCTGATTGGCCAACGTCGAAAGCATTCACGCTTGAACGGTCGAAGCGTGAGATCAGAGCTTGCACTGACGTGGAGAAACTACAGGATCTTTGCATCCAGCTGATGCTGCAGGTGGAGGCAACTAAGGAGATGATCCTCGGAATGATGATCGAGCAGGACTCACAGGTGGAGGAGTAGCTACCAGATCCGAGCGACCTTGGATTTGGCCGAGCCCATTTTCCATTGCCTGATCGCCGCGAGCCTGTAAATGGCATAGCCCATTGCGTCACCGGCATGGCTGAGGTCGTCCATGCCGACACCGCCTTTCTCTGGTCTGCCCTTGTCGTCGTAGGCGTGCTGCTCGAGAGTGCGGATTAGATGCTTGCAACCGTTGCCGACCTTGACCTTGCCTTGCTCGATCAAAGCATTCACGGCATTGATGCGGTCCTGAACAATCGGGTTTGACTGTTGAGGGTTGACGGTGTGCCCGGCCTTTTTAAGGATTCCAAGGTCTGACTCCTGGGCCGCGGCCGTTGAACGTTGTTTCGAGGCAGCATCAGGAATAAGCACGAGCTGACCACGGCGGAAATGATCCGGATACAGCTCTTTCAAGCCGACGGCAATCTGCTGCGTGTCGCGGTACACCTTCTCATTGAAGAAGTGGAACTCGTCCCCCTTGCGGAGGAGATGTTGAGTCACGCAATTACCAACGTTCAGGTCTATGCCGACAAAGATCGTGTCATGGGGACCGGGCTTGGCGTCCGTGTAATGGAGACTCCGGTCGAACTCTGGATAAATGGAGCACGACGCGAGATTGGTGAAATGACCTTCGAGATAGGCCGTGATGAGCTGAGCTGGATAGTTGCGCTCAAGGCTCTCAATAAACCCCTCCGGGAGGTTGGGGTTGTCCTTGGTCTTCACGCGGATCAGCCGCTTGTCTGGGCCGCTTTGCTCGCTGAAGGTCCGGTAACAGTATTTGAAACCTTCTGGCGTGGAGGCAATGGCGAGCTGGTTGACTTTGCCGACGCGCATACGAGCTAGGAACATCTCGCCAGCTTTTTGAGCAGTTTCCGCAGGGGAGGTGTCAGCTTCGTCCCAAAGGACGAAGGAGATGTTCTGACCGCGAACGCGCTGCCAATTTTCAGCTGACTGCGCCAAGAGCTTCACGGGGCCAGTGGGCAGCTTGATGACGTACTCAGGCTGCGGACTGACACGGAACTCGTAGTCGATTCCCCACCTGGCTAAGGCGTCATCCATCGCAGGGATGAACACGGATCTGATCATTGGGAATGAGGGCTCCGCGAACATCGCCGTAGTGCCTGGATTAGCCATGCCCAAGATCAACGCCTTGGCACACAGTGCGAACGACTTACCCGATCCAAATCCACCTATGTAGCCAAGGATCCTGTGAGTGTCATCCTCCAGAAACTCACGCTGTGCAGGCAGGCAATCGGCAAGGATCCTTTGCCGCAAATGCTCCGCTGCGCCAGGGTCTGCCGGAGATTCGAGAGGCGTCGGCTTTTCCAGCAGGTTCCCACCTGCGCAACGATCAAGCAGAGACATTCTCTTTGGCTGCTCGATCAGCTGAACGGCGGCTCATGGTTCTAATGCAGTGGCAGGTGCCGCACACAACCTCACACTTGGCGACCTCATCCCAGATCAGCTTGTCGCATCGCGAGCCAACCGTTCCCACAGAGAACAGCTTCTTCGTGCCTGGCCTGTGGTCAAACTCCAAGCCCCAAGGGTTTGCGTTATAGCCACAATCAACGCAACCATGCTTCACCTTGTATTCGTCAAGGGCTTTGCGCATTGCGTCCTGTCGAGCCTTGGCGTGAGCGATCTTTTTGTTGTAGCCATCTTGCCAGCTTTCAGGATCTCGCCAGATTTCCTTGCCATTGCAGTAGGACCAGAACCGCTTGCCATCTTCGCGGGTGTCGCCGGACTTGTAACGTCGTGTCGTGTTTGCCATATGGTCAGCGTATGACATACACCTGCGTATGTCAATCACCCCTGACTGGCAGCCTCTCTGACAATGGCGGCTTCTAAGAGAAGACCGTCGTTGCAGGCGTCAAGAAGAGAGGCCAATGAGTTCCGCCTGTAGACGGATGGCGTTGATCGCTACCTGCATCTGGCCGCGGCGTTCTGCCTGAGCCCGAATGGAACGAAGACCAGCGAGAGCTTCTGCGAGGAATTGTGGTCGTGACAGTTCGCAGTCGCGTTCGATGAGGACGCGAGCCTTTTGGATATAGGTATCTGCTTGACGATCTTTTAGCTGCCAGTTTTCCGCGCAGAACTGCACGATGTCCCCGCGTGACTTTCCGTCTACCAACAGGCCGTAAACGGTGTTGGTGCGGAATTCTGATTCGGCGTTAGTCGCCTTAGCCACGTTTGCGGTATAGCTCTCCTAGTTAAAGGTTAGTGGATGGATTCCCAAAGACCGGTGTAGGTGGATCGAAGGCCAGGTTTTGCGTCTTTGCGGCCTTGGAGTCGGTAGAGCCATTCGAGGGCGAGGACGCGGTTGTTCATTGCCTCGATGTCGGTAGCGCCGGGGGCGTCGGAGTGGGTGCGGAGCTGCTTGACGGCTTGTTGGGGATTCACTTTGGAGTGTTGTTGGTGGTAGCGCTGAAGCTGTTTGATTTTGTCCTCGACGAGGTGCATGGAGGAGCAGGTGGTGCAGATGCCGTTAAGGCAAATGCGTAGGTAACCAGAGTCGTCTAACTGTTCAACGGTCGGTTCTTGCTGTTTGGTCATGGAAGGCGGTGATGGCAGCTGACACCACTGTTGCTGCGGTGATGGGGTCTAGACGGCCCTGTGAGGCCTTTTGTGCCATGGCTACGGCACGGGAATAGTTAGCAGGGTTGAATTGACCCTTGGAAGAGCTTGTAGGGGCCTCTTGCGGGGAGGCTGCATCAGAGATGAGATCAGTGATGACTTCGGAGCGCGTGGAGTGATGAGCTGCGACCAACGCGTCGAGCATTGGGACGAGATCGAGGGGGAGTTGGAGGTAGATGAGTTTGCAGCCAGCTTTTTTGCCCATGTGTCAGTCGAGGGTTTCTAGGAATTCGTAAGGGGGAGCGTTGGGGTCTTCATTGGCGACGAGGACGTGGCCAAGGCAGGTGCAGTGCTCGTCGATGAAGGTGAGGAGCTCGTTTTCAGCGAGGAGTCTGACGACGTGCTCGGGGACGCAAAGGAAGGGTCGACTTGTGAAGTCGTTACCGGAGGCAGCGTCACGGAGGGTGTCCCAGATGGCGTAGATGCTGGGGTCAGTCATCAAAACCAGAGGTCGGGATCGTCTGCGTTGGTGTAGACGGTGATGCCTCTGGGGTCAACCGGATCGTCAGTTACTGAGACAGGTTGTGTTGGGACAGGGGGTCGGTGATCGTCGGAAGGTTCTGAGAGGGGAGCAGGAGGGTCTAGTGCGGGGGTGTGGCCCGGGGCCGGGGTGAAGTCACGAGGATCAGAGATCGAGACAATCTGCTGAGCATCTGCAGAGCGAAGGGGGTTGGAGTATTCGACGCCTTGATAGCCATGCGGAAAGTGCTTGAGGTCAGGGCTGAGATTTGAGGCAAAGCCAAGGCTGGGGCGATCAAGATCTTCGATGGTCCACCAACCGTTTTCAATGCCACGACGCAGGAGCCGGTTGATTTCCGCTGGGCAGTAGAGGGGTTGCATTGGATGACTTCAACTGTGGGAACGCCTCGTAGTAGGCACGGAGAGCGTCGAGATTGCTTTTGTTTGAAAAAAGAGAGGGGAGGGAAGACTTGAGCTCATTAACGACCTGCCCAGGCGGAAGGCATTGGGAATCCAGGCCTGTCAAGCCCAGGCGTTCGATATCTTCGTTCAGTTCTTGCATCTGGCGCTTGTTGAGCTTGGACTGAAGCAACTCGGCTCGCCACATCTGCGTCGGGCACATTGCGGCAAAAACGTCAACGTCAGGGATTTCGTCAAAGACGTACTCATCGGACTGGCTGTCCTGGCCTGGGAGGAACTGGGCTGATCCGTAGTTGCCTATCAGAAGTCGAACAGGGGTGGAGGCGAGCCATTTGGCCTGAGCCTGCTTGGCCTGCTCGTAGATGTTTTGCTGGTAAGAGTCGGCGTAGCGAGGGTCGATGTCAGGGAGGGAAGGCATCCCGCTGAAGTCACGCTTGTAGATCAGGCCAAGGAGGTCATTGAGCCTGGGCATAAAGGTGAAGCTGACCAAGGACTTCTGGACGATGAACTCCCATTGGCGTCGGGAGAGATTGGGGTCGAGTTTTTTGAGGGTGGAGAAGACAAAGGCGATGGTTGAGTCGTCTTGAGTCCTGGCGAAGTAGTCGAGGAGGACGGAGTAACCAGCAGCGAAAGCCTTTTTGTCGAGAGGCTCAGGAGGTAGGGCGAAGGTCATGAATCAAGCCATCCAGATTCAGAGAGGCGATTGAGGAGCTGTTCAGTGCGGTTTGAGCCCGACCTTGAGGAAGGGCGAGAAGCCGGGGCGGTAGGTGGTTCAAAGACATCGCCCCAGCCGCTGCTGATTGCCCGTTCAAGGGAGGCGCGGCGGTCTTCAGGGGTCCATCCGCGCAACTTGGTGCAGATCCGGTTGTAAACGCCCTCAGAGCGCACTCCTTTTTTGACGGACCAGAACTCCACGAGCAGCTGTTGACAGTCGAGGAGGTCTGAGGGGATGGCGTCTAGTGGGAGGCGCTTATTTGAGAAGCGATCCTTCGCGCGCGTGTTTTTTTTGGGGGCGGGTTCAATTTTTTCCCCATCAGGAAGAAGCTCTGCTTGCTGCAGAGGAATCTCCGGCCGCGCTCCGCTTGGGGCTGCGCTAGCCGTCGAAGGCTGTTGAGGCGTCTGAGCCTTAACAGCCGGTACAGGTGTCGAAGTTTCGTGATGCTGAACAGCCAGGAAATCCTTTTGATCCTCTGGGGTTCCCGCACCGACACAGTACGCGGGTAGGTTAGCGCCCTGTGTCAACCCTTGCTCGATAAGCACTGCGCAGAAGGCAGTCAGGGTAAGGGATCTGGGCTTGCGTGCTTCGATGAGAGAGACAAAATCATCGGGAAGAGAGAGATTTACTCGGCGTACCAATCGTGACTTCCCGTAACGGAATGCTCCGATAGCGTACCTTGGGCGAACTCCTAAAGGCAATCCCTCTTGCTCCCTCCGATTCCCGACCTCGAGTTCAATGCCGCGGCCCACCGATACCGGTACAAAGGCGATTGGCTTCCCCACTCCGTGACCCAAATTGCCTCACCAAAAACTCCGCTCGAGATGGAGCGGATCAACGCCACGAAGGATGGCCCCGATGGCTGGATGGCAAGGGGCAACGCGGTCCACGAAGCGCTTGAAAAGCACGTCCTTGGCAAAGGGGTGATTTATGACACGCGCTGGGGCGATTGGGTGAACCCGCTCTGTGATCACTGGCTGTTTCAGGGCCACAAGGTGCTGGCCACCGAGCACGCGCTCGTAAGCCCCAAGTGGCGCGTGGCCGGAAGCTTTGACGGACTGATCGAAACGGCCAAGGGGAGCCTTGTGCTGTACGACCTCAAGACGGTCAGCTCGGCCAAGGCCGCGAAGACCCGCGAGGCTGCTCGAGCTCAGCTTGGGGCATACAGCCTCATGCTGCTGGACAACTACGACATCTCGGTCAACCGCTGCGTGACTGTCATCAGCGGCCCCGGCGTGGTTGAGGTCAAGACTGACGTCCCCGACGAGTGCCACATAGCCTGGCTAGATGCCCTGGACAACTGGAAGCTCCTGCAGCCTGAGTGGTGACGGGGTTGGCCAATGAACAAGCCTCCACGGCGCCGGCCGTGCGAATGCTGCGGCCTAGACGAGATTCGGGTGGTGAATTCACGCCAGTGCCGCGTTGATGAACCGAACCGGATGCCGTGGCTGAAGGAGATCGGGGTCAACTACTACACAGTCCGGAGGCGTGAGTGCCAGGCCTGTGGGTTTCGGTACAACACGATTGAGCTGAAATCAGAGGCGCTAGAGGCGATTGGGGACGAGCTTGGGTTTCATCGAGAGCGTTTCAGGAACTGGTGTGACAGGAGAGACGGTCGACTGGGGTGAGATCTTCCGGCGTCGTCCGGATCTGGCGCCGCCAGGGCATGACGAGGCCGCGGCGGTGGTTGTTGAACGTTGGAAGAACCGTCCCAAGTGCGGGAAGGTCAAGCGTGGGAACCGGAAGAAACCGAAGTGGCCTGGCGCGAAGCACACGAACCCTGACCCTTGACGCTCGAGGTGGCGTTGTTGTACATTTCTTGTACGCGGATCAGTGGGGGCTGGCACCCCCAAGACCCTGACCCGTAACTCTCTGTCCTTCCAACGGAGCCACAGGCTCCACTCATTATGAAATGAACGACCGACAACGGTGGTTCAGCTCCTGGCAACGCCAACGGATTTGGATCACCGCAGGAGGGCACTGCGAAGCCTGCGGCCTTCCACTTCATTACTGGACATTTCACTGCGACCACATCTGGCCTTGGTCCAAAGGCGGTCAGACAGTGCTGCGCAATGCACAAGCGCTTTGCGCTGATTGCAACCTCATCAAATCAAACCACATGGATCTTCATTCTTACTTTGGGTCGATCAAAGACCCCCGCGGCTGGCAGCTCGGCTTCCTTGAGAAGTTCACCAGCATGACTAACGAGCTGTGCGGCAACCCCGAGCGCGGCTTTCTGCTTTATGCAACGCCTGGCGCTGGTAAAACCGTCGCCATGCTTGCGGCTTCTAATTGGCTGCATCAGTCGGGCCTGATTGAGTGGACCGTGATCGTGGTGCCTTCAGCACCTCTCTGCAGCCAAGTAGCACGCGAAGCTAAAAAGCTGTTTGGCATTGATCTTCGTAGTGGCTCTGATGGCGCTGATAGCCAGTTTCGCGGCGAAGTCGTCACGATTCAATCACTGGCCCATCGTGTCTATCCCAAAGACCACCCCAAAGCTGGTCAGCCAGACACGCGACCGATTGAGCGGCGTAACCGCAACGTGCTTTTGGTTGTTGACGAGTTTCATCACCCTTCCTCCAAGAACAGCTGGGGCGAAGACATCGCCAACACCCTTGGCGGCTGCCGCTTCAAGCTGTTTTGTACAGGTACCCCATTTCGAACTGATCGTTCAGAGCTGCGTTTTGTTAATTACAAGACCAACGTTGACGGCGAACTGGAACTGCTTCCCGACTTTTCGTATGACTACGGGAAAGCCTTAGCAGATTCCACGTTCACGAAGCTGCCTGATGGGAAAACGATTAGCACTCCATCCCACAAGCGCATCGTTCGCACTGCCAAGTTTCATCTGTACGACGCAGAAGACGATCAACTGATCCGCTGGGCAGACAACGGTGAGGTCTATGAGCACAAGCTCAGCGACCACCTGCCTTCGATCTATGACGCCGACTGCGATGAAGACGCAGAGAAGGGGCTCAGCGTCAAGGTCAAAAAGATGCGCTCAATGCGCTTCGACGCAGCTACCGAGCCCAAGTTCGATCTTGCTCGCCGCATGATCCGCGACGCCGTTAGGCAGCTGGATCTGGTTCGGCAAACGCACGGCCACGCTGGCGGCCTGGTGGTATGCAAAAAGAAAAAGCACGCCGAGCAGGTAGCGGAATACATGCGCAAGGAGCTAGGCGTTGACCCTGAGGTGATCTACGAAGGATCAGACGGGGGCACCTCGCCTACTCAGATCAAAGACTTCCGCCGTCACGACTGCCCTAAAAAGTGGGTGGTTGCCGTGCAGCAGGTCTCAGAAGGCGTGGACATTAAGCGCCTGCGCGTCTGCGTCTGGCTGACGAACAAGAAAAGCCACCTCCTGTTTTTGCAAATCCTTGGGCGGATCATCCGCTGGGAGCACACCACCATTGGCGAGCGCCTAATCACGCCTGAGCTTGATCAGCTGGCTCACATGTTTATGCCTGCGCAAGGCGCAGACACGCTGGACAAGGATGATCCGATCGAACTGGTGAAGTACGCCAAGGAGATCGAGGAAAGCATCCGACTGGTGGTAGAGCCGCTTGAAGAGAAGAAATGCGGTCTGTGCGGAGATCGGCCAGCCAAGTTTGGTTGCGGGAACTGTGTGAACTCTCCTGAGTGCCCACTATTCAAAGGGGTTTGCCCCGTCTGCAATCAGCAGCCTTGCGTATGCCCCAAGCCAGAGCGTGAATTGCTTGGCGCAGGTGGCTCCGTAGTTGACGCACTGTTGCGTGGCGAGTTTTGGGATCCAGAGGTCCTAGCTCTGCTTGAGGAGGAAGCGGCTCGCTGTGGGTTACCAGTTGAGGTGTTCTTGGCTTATCACCGCAGCCAAACCCATGACGGCTTTGCACGCCTGAAGAAGATTGCCGAAAAGGCATCTGCTTCTGATGTGAAGGCGGAGCGTGTGGCTAAGCGCACGGGCCAGTCCGTCGAAGAGGTGGACGAGATGACCATTTCAGAGCAACTGGAAAAGCTAAAGCGCACAGCCCAACAGAAGGTCGGCCAACTGGGCATGGCAATCGCCAGGGCGCAGGGATGGTCGGACGGTGACACACGTCGCCAGAACATCCACATGAAGATCCACAAACGCTGGATTCGCGTAGGTGGACGCAAGGCAGACGACGCCACGGTGGGCGACCTGACATCAAAGATCGACTGGCTGGACGACCAGCTGGTGAAGGTCACTGCAAACAACATCGACGAGGACTTCACTCATGACTGACGACAAGCAAGCAATCCTCAACGGAATTGCGACCACCACCATGCAGGAGATGCTGCGCAAGGGCGAGCTATTTAAGCTGCCCAGCTCGCTGAGCCACTTCATCGCCAATAAAGGCTGGGAAGCGGTCGAATACATCGAGCCTGAGAGTGGTGCCAAGCGCGTGGCTCACTTTGAGCTGTTCACTGACTGGGTGACAGCAAGCCCTGCGCGGGCTGGCTTAGGGACAAGGCTTGATCTGCTGCTGAAGCTGGTTAGCCAGCCACTCGACGTCGAAGCAGCGCCTGAGTGCTGCAAGCGTCTGATGGGCGTGTTGCCTGAGCTAGATCAGACGGCATTGGCTCCAATGATCGCCAAGGCTGCTGCAGCCAACGCAGAACTGACTGGGAACAACAGCTGGAACGATCTGAAGAACACTGCTACTCAGGCGGTGAAGCGCAACGGTGGCGGCCAGCCTGGCAACCAAAACGCTGCCAAGAGCGAAAACGACCGTGTACACTGTTCACAGTCGAATGAGGTTTTACGCCCCGCTGGCAACTCCGCCGCTGCGGGTCTCCGCAAGCTCCGCCGCTACGCAGGTTCAGAGTCTCTCTGTTCCGAGCGTGGCCTCGATCAGGAATCAGTCTCTGAGCAGTACGGCAAAACCCTTCGGGGTGAGAAGTCTGTTCACCGTGCCCTGATCGACTGCGGTCTCAAAAAGAAGTCCACGGCCTCTGCAGGTCTTGGCATTGACGGTCCCGCTGACGACGTGGCCGCTCGCATCATCAAACGACTCGGCAAGGCTGGCGCAGCCGCCCTCGCCGCAGCACTCACCAACCAACTCACCAATGACTAACCAGCTCTGGTACGGCGACAACCTGAACATCATGCGGGCCATGCCCGCCGAGACGATCGACCTGATTTATCTCGACCCTCCCTACAACTCGAAGCGTGACTACAACGTCACCTTCGGGTCTGTGGCCCAGTCGAAGGCGTTCACGGACACCTGGAGCTGGGGCGCTGATGACGAGACCAATCTCGACTGGCTGGAAGAGCATCACCCTGGCGTGGGCAAGCTGCTGGTGGCCCTAGGCGCACTGCTCCCGAAGCGCGGCCTGTATCCCTATCTGGTGAACATGGCTGTGCGGCTCGTGGAGATGCACCGCCTGCTCAAACCGACAGGCAGCCTGTACCTGCACGTCGACCCCACTGCCAGCCATTACCTGAAGCTGGTGATGGATCAGGTCTTCGGCGGCCAGAACTTTTTGAACGAGATCGTCTGGGCCTACACGGGACCCAGCACGGTCAAGAACCGCTTTCCCGCAAAGCATGACGTGATCATGTTTTACGCGAAGAGCGCCGGCTCTCATGTGTTCAACACTGACGCGATGCGAGTGCCGTACAAGGCTCTCAACCTTGGCAATCACAGCATGGGTGGGATGCTGAGCGCAGAAGAGCACGCCGCCAAGCTGGCAAAAGGCAAGCTCATGGAAGATCACTGGTCTGATCTGACGCCCGTCGGCCGCCTCAAGAACGAGCGCCTGGGCTATCCCACCCAGAAGCCCCTTGCACTCCTAGAGCGCATCATCAAAGCCTCCTCCAACGAGGGTGACGTTGTGCTCGACCCCTACATGGGCTCTGGCACCACGATCGAGGCTGCGGCCAAGCACGGCCGCAAGTGGATCGGCATCGATGTGACCCATCACGCTGTCGCCACCACGATCAGCCGCCTGGAAGAGTGCGGGCTAGAGATCGGCAAGGATCAGATCGTCGGCGTTCCCGAAGACCTGGCCTCTGCCCGTCAGTTGAGGGACGACAGCCCTCGACAGTTCGACGCTTGGTGTGTGCTTCAGTGCCACGCCATGCCGCAGGACGACGGTGAGCGGATCGTCGGGATCCGTCAATTCCCAAGCATCAGCAAGGGCAAGGAGCACCTACGCCGTGCCTTGTATATGGCTACCCATGACGGTCCCCCGACCATGGAGGACGTGAAGGGCTGCGTGGCCAAGATGCGGAAGCAGGGCTGCGAGATCGGGTTCTTGTACTGCTTTGAGATGCCTGAGGATCCTGCGGTGCTGCACTTCCTGCAGAACCAGGGTCAGTTCAAGGATGATCTGCGCACTATCCCAACGGTGCAGCTGATCACGATGCGGGACATGTTGCACGGCAACAGTGCAGCCAACCTGACTAGCGAGTGGCGTCAGCGTCGCCTGCGCGATCTGTCCCACCAACTGGAGCTGGTGCCTTAACCCCCCTGCCTAAGGCACACCCTGTGTGTCATAATTCTTTCATCGGGAACGATCCCGCACTCACCACTCACTCCAAACCATGAAGCGCACCGCTCCTTTCTCCAAAGCCGCCATCCGCAACGCCTGCATCGCCGCGGCCTTTGCTGTAGCACCGATCGGCCTCTATACCGTCGGCGTCATTGCTGGCCCCTCTGAAGAGCAGATCGCAGAGAACAAGGCTTACATCCCCAACGGCTATCAACCCACCGTCGACCTGACCGTCAGCCTGCGCGAAGAAGCCAAGGTCAAAGCCGAGGGCTGGTATGAGATGAAGCCTGGCATCTATGCCCGCTGGTGCACTGAGACCTGCAGCCTCGCCAAGGTCATTGGCAGCGGCAGCTATTCCCTGATGGAAGTTTGGGCCAAGGATGCCCACGCTGGTGACATCTACGCCCGAGTGGTCCTGTTACGCGACGGCGAGGTCGTCGGCTACATCAAGGACACGATTCACCTGAGCCGCGGCCAGCGCGGTGTGCTGACCTTTGACAGCTATTTCGACGCCGACAGCGCCAAGCTGACCGAGTTCATCGCCAGCTACTGATTTCCCGACTGAGCCCACCTGACCAACTTCAACGCTCGAGACTCATCTCCAATGAAATTCAACATCAAAGGCGCCGTCATCGCTTCGGCCGTCCTCTCCAGCCCTCTTCTCTTCGCCGCTTGCGGCTACCTCATGTTCAAGCCTGCCCCTGCAAAGGCAGAGCAACCGCTAACAGCATTTGAAGTGCTAGGCGGTGCTCTCACGATTGCGACGTGCTCCGTCTCCGAGGGCTACATGGACAACGATCAGGCTCACAGGTTTGTCAAGCTCTTGATGAAAAGGTACGGGGTGAGCTGGACTCGCGCAAAAAAGATCTGGGACAACAACGAGGAAGAGTTGTCTGACCAGATCTGGTCAGCCATGAATGACTTGGGCCGCTGCAGAGCGATCACGGACTACATCTACAAGGGCGCCCCTAGGCCCAAGAACTTGCCTGGCATTGGCTCTGAAGTCTGACCCGGCACTCACAACACACTCAAAAACCATGACCTTCCGCGAAGACCTTAAGCAGATCAGCGGCGACAGCCCTAGCTGTGCTGCCTGGATTCATTTCTTCAATTTCCTCGTGATTGCTTTTGCGATCGTCGGCGCACCATTCACGCTTTTCACCAGCCTCTTCGCCTTGTTGGCTGTCCCTTTCAACTCAGCCTTGGCATCTATTGCGACCAGCACTTATAGGCAGCGGAAGCTGACCAAGCTGCACCTAATGCTGCTGGCTGACAAATACGACCTTGACTAGCCCACTATGCGCAACACCTACTTCCTTTGCGGGCTCGCGCTCGCCATGCTCACAACAGCCGGCGCAATCGGCTTCACTATCAAGGATCATCCAAGCGTGATCCGTCACCTTGATCGCTTTTGCCCTGCGCTCTGCACCAACTGAACCAATGAACAACGACATCTCCCAAGTCACCTTCAGCGACGATGTCATGGCCTTGGCTGGCACTATCACGCTTGCCGACCTGCTCGAATCGCCAATGAGCATGGCTGACACCGTCAGCATGATCGCCAACATCACACGCCATGGTGGGGAGTACAACCACCTGAAACAGGACGCTGACTACGACTTGGAGCTATTGCTCTTCCGCATTAGCCAAAGCATCGACAGCCAAACGCGATCACTCCTCTTCTCCCATCTCCGAAACCGAAGAAATTTCAAATAGGACCCCTGGCACCCTTTTTTTGTGCCATTGTGGCCACGGCATCACCACACCATGGCCAACCACCGAATGCATCTGGTGCTTCCCCTCACCGCATGGGAAGACCTAAAGCTCGTCGCCGATCGGCACCACCTCACTCCAAGTGCCTACGTCCGACAGCTACTTCAATTCGCCTTAGCCGAAGAACTCAACGCCAAGCCCAAGCCATGCTCTTCCTCCCCCTCCTCCTGACCATCGCGACACTGGCAACAGAACCAGAACCACTAGTCGCTCACCACACTCATGGGACCTGTAGCGAAGCTCCTCGTTTTTCTCCTGAAGCTCTGCCCGAGCGTGAACGTTCAAGCGAGCTCCCAGCCCACTACGCCAGCGGACTACTCACAGGTCCCTGATTTCATCGAAGATCTCCAATCTGAAATCCCGGACGATGACCTCATCAGCCCCGCCCAGCAACGAATCCACTACCTCGAGTTTTGCCTTGCCTTGGGTTCCACAGATGAACCACCTCTCGAACGCTGAGTTATTTGACGAGGCCGCCAAAATCTGCACTCAGATCAAGGCCCTTGAGAAGTACAAGAAGGCCCTCACTGACGCGATCAACGATCGCATCGAGAACAACCTCCTCGACGACTTCAGAGATGGCAATGCCTGGGCCCACAACAAGCTGACCGTCAGGCAGCAGACCAGGCGCTCCTGGCAATACTCCGAGGCAGTCAAGACCCTGCAAGAGCAAGAAGAAGCAGAAGGAGTCGCAACACGGAAACTGAGTGTTTATTCCGTGCTGAGCGTCTCTGATGCCGAATAGCTTCACCTTCAAAGCCACTGGCATCCCGAGGCCACAGGGTTCCAAAGACCAGTTCGGTCGTGAAGCTTGCCGTGATGTCAAACCCTGGCGTTATGACATCAAATGCGCTTGTGAAGATGCCCGACCCGAAGGCTGGGACAAAACCAAACGCATCGGCATCTCGGTCGTCTTTACCTTCGCTCGACCGAAGAAGCACTACAACCGCCGCGGCGAGCTTCTTGACAATGCTCCCTACTACGTCGTCTCACGCAAAGGCGACCTTGACAAGCTTTGTCGGGCCCTAGGTGATGCATTGACTGGCGTTGCCTACGACGACGACGATCAGATCGTCAACCTCACTGCAGCCAAGCGCTACACCGCCGAAGGCGAAGACCCTGGCGTGACCGTGACCATCCTTTCACTTCCCTCATGACCATCCCAAACCTCGCAGGCGTCATCAGCAAAGACGACGTCTTCCGCAAGGGCACCGGCTCCTATGCCGCCGACTATGTGTCTTGGGCCCGCATTGCTAACCACCTTCACACCAAAGCCCCTGGCTGGGAATTTGCGTTACGCGAAGCCCCCGAAGGTGGGCACGTTTGGAAAGCGCCAGATGGCAGCGGTTACGTCGTCAGCTATTTCATTGGCCCCGATCGACAGTTCACTCCTGACTTCCTCTTTCCTTGCCAGGACCACCGCAACGCCCCGGTGCCCTTCGAAAAGGTCTCCTGTCGAGTCCTGACCGATACCCACCGCCGAGCGCTCTGCGCTAACGCTGCTTTCACCTTCAGCCTGGGCTACGAGCTCTGGGCACGCGAAGAGGTAGAAGCTGCCACTGATGAAAAGCCTGCTCCCAAGGCCGCCGCCAAGCCTTCTACATCAAAGCGTGAAGCTCCAAAAGCCAAAGCTGAGCCAGCCGTTACAACTACACCGTCATCAGTGGCAGCTGATGCTCCAATCGATCCCGAGGCTCGCCAATTGGTGATCAGCCTCCTGATGGAAAAGAGCAAAGCCGAAGGCGGAACTGAGCTGATCAAGAAGCTCTCCCAAGACTTTTTGGCTCACTTCAAACTCACCGGCAAGCTCAGCGACCACATCACCACCGAAGCACATGCTGAGTTCATCGACCAATGGTTCAAGTCACATCAGTCCAACTGAGCACCTTGAGCTAGCTGCTCAGCTTGTTGGTCGTTTTATCGACCATGAGCGCGGCCTCCTTCGTGAGGCACAACAGGACTTCCGGCTAAGCATGGCCGAGCGCAGCACTCAGAAGATTGCTCTTCTAGAGCTTGCTCTCAACCTCATCCTTGACGAGGTGCCACCAAAGCCGGGCCCGCAGCTCCCTCCGTTTGTCACTGCTATGCAGAAGATTGATGGATGAGCAGTACGACCTGGAGTTCCATCGCGCCATGAAAGCTGCTTGGGAAAAGCAACAGGCAGACCAGCAGGAGATGGAAAACCACACTTACGCCATCGCCGTTAATGGGGCCGACTACCGGCTCTTTCTGCAGCTCAAGCAGCGCAAGGGCCTCTCAACTGCCCAAATGTTCCACATCCTCGTTCGCAACTATGGCTGACGCCTTCTCTGCCTCACTTTCTCTGTTCCCCGCTCAGGAGAAAAAGTCTGAAAACAGCCCCGACCACACCGGCATGATCGAGATCAGCGAAGCTGAAATCGGAAACCTTGTGGAATATCTGCAGAAAGCAGAGCGCGAGAAGAATTGGAAGGACGAACTCGTGGTAAAAATTCGAGTGGCTGCTTGGAACTCTGTCGCCAAAGGAAGCGGGAAGGCCTATCTCTCTGGCCGTGTCTCTCCCCCAATGGCACAGTCTTCTGCACCTGCTGAGCTGACTTTCTGATGAGTGATCCCGTCCGCGATTATTTGAATTCCATCGGACGGGTAGCTCTTCTCACTCCCACCGAGGAGATCGAGCTGGGCCATGCCGTCAAACGGATGATGGCCCTTCTCGCAGAAAAGCAATCCGATTTCACGCCAGCCGAAAAAAGGATTATCCGGCATGGCAAACGCGCTAAGGAGCGCATGATCACGGCCAACCTTCGGCTGGTCGTCATGGTCGCAAGGAAGTACAACCACTTCACAGGAAGCCTTGACCTGCTTGACCTGATCCAAGAAGGAAACATCGGTTTGCACCGTGCCGTTGAGCTCTTTGATCCAGAGCGGGGCTACAAGTTCTCGACGTATTCCTTCTGGTGGATCCGCCAGGGCATTGTCAGGG
>Ga0208645_1002046_pt1 | contig 16561 bp, 26 predicted proteins | sample VirMetDEL_Sep_01_FD_184519 | JGI IMG/M metagenome (GOLD analysis project Ga0208645, IMG submission 184519) | Aqueous microbial communities from the Delaware River and Bay under freshwater to marine salinity gradient to study organic matter... | ecosystem: Environmental > Aquatic > Marine >... | reverse complement strand
TCCAATGTCAAACGCTGATCGTATGCGTCAGCGGCGTATGGATCGTGCTGGTATGTTGGAGGCTTTAGAGGCGGGTGAGATGGGTCAGATGTCTGATGCCGACCTAGCTCGTTTGCGCAAGAAGCTGGGCATGATGGACGGCGGCAAGGTCATGAAGTATGAATCTGGTGGCGCTGTAAGAGGCAATAAGAAGAAGCCAAAGATGGGCTGTGTCATGAATGGGCGCGGCGGTACATATAAGGGGCAGAGATAATGCCAAATACTCCTAAAAAATATAAAGGTTTTTCAAAGTTACCTGAAGCGGTTCAACAAAAGATGGACCCTAAAGCGGCTATGAAATACATGGAAGGTGGCGCGGTTCAACCGGGGTCAAAACGTCCACCTAAACGTCCCAATGCTATGGATGGACGCCGCAAGGGTGATATTAAAACAGAAGAGCTTTTAGCTGGTATGACAATGGCGGAGATAAATGCTGCCATTGATTCTAGTAAGAACCCAAAGAAAAAGCGTATGGATGAAGAAAAGCGCACAAAGAAAAGAATTATAAAAGAATCCACCCGTAGAAGAACTAGAGATCACAATACGGAGCCTAAACAAGACATTAAAAGCGCACTAGGCTTTGCCAATGGCGGTAAGGTTCGCGGCTACAAACATGGCGGCGGTGTTAGCCGTGGTGGTGGTGCCGCTGTATCAGGTACTAAATTTACAGGATGTAAATAATGGCAAATATCGTCATCAAAATTGATATGGAAGAGTTGTCTTCTGGCATTAACCAAGTTGTTGATGACGATTACGAAGACGATTTTGCTTGCCCTCTTGTGACTCACGATCAGGAAACAAATGAGGATCATAAACAATATGCTATGGATGAGTTTTCATATGGCCCATCTCCAAAAAACTGGGAAAAGAAACCAGAGAAGTGTGGAATTTGTGAATACTACAACATCCGTAGCGAAATGATAGACTGCATTGAGCAGGGCATGGGTGATTCATCTGGTGTGGGATATTGCACAAAACTTGACTTTGTTTGCTCCGCCGAGAATACATGCAATGCGTATGAGGCAGGCGGTCCTATGACAGATTACGATGATATTGATGAGATGGAGCCTTTAGAGGGCGGATCGAAGGATATTTTTTAATGAAGTTGGGGCGAGGGATATCCGATGGGACAACTCCCAGCCCATTGGTGCAGACGCTCCTTTTGCGCAACTGCTCCGTAATGGTTGAGCGACCTTCGCTCCAACACCTAAAAAGGAAGTAATATGGCTATTGAACGAGATGCAGGTCCGGGCGGAATGATGAACGGTCAGATGCCAATTCAGGGTGAGGACATTTTAATAGAGCAGCTTGGTCAATCTCCCGGCATTTATGAGTTTGATGATGGGTCTGCCATTGTTGGTGAATACACTGAGATGGAAGAAACTCAGGCGATTGCGTTTGACTCAAACCTAGCAGAATTTATGGATGACTCTGATCTTGGTCAGATTTCATCTACTTTGACTGGTAATATTGATGATGACTTTTCATCTCGCCAAGACTGGGAAGACACCTACAAGCAAGGCTTAGAGTTTCTTGGCATGAAGTATGAAGAGCGTGTTGAGCCATTTGAAGGTTCATCTGGCGTTATTCACCCGTTGCTTGCTGAGAGTGTAACGCAGTTTCAAGCGCAAGCGTATCGTGAGATGTTGCCTGCGAGTGGCCCAATTAGAACACAAGTTGTTGGTGCGCAGAACGAAATGCTTACAAAGCAGGCAGAGCGCGTCAAAGACTACATGAACTATATGATTACCTACGAGATGGAAGAGTATGATCCTGAAATGGATCAGATGTTATTCTATCTTCCAGTCATTGGTTCCACGTTTAAGAAAGTTTACTTTGACCCGCTAAAAGGTCGCGCGGTTAGCCAGTTTGTTCATGCTGAAGATTTAGTTGTGCCTTATGGTGCAGTTGACTTGGCGACAAGCCCACGTATTACGCACGTAATTAAGATGGATTCAAATGAGGTTCGCAAGTTGCAGCTTGCAGGCTTCTATCTCGATGTTGACTTGCCAATGAATGGTGAAGCTGGCGAAAACATGAGCGAAGTCCAAGAGACTATCAATGAAATTCAAGGCGTACATCCAAGCAATGCTTCAGTAGAGCTAACGCTATATGAAATTCATACAGACTTGGATTTGCCCGGTTTTGAGGACATGGATCAGGAAGGATCACCAAGTGGTTTGAAACTTCCTTATATTGTAACGGTTATTGAGAACACAGGTCAGATTCTTGCGATTCGTCGCAACTATTCTGAGTCTGATCCCATGATGAAGCGGAAGCAGTATTTCGTTCACTACAAGTTTTTGCCGGGTCTTGGTTTTTATGGCCTTGGTTTGACTCACATGATTGGCGGGTTGGCACAAGCGTCCACCTCTATACTGCGCCAACTTATTGATGCGGGTACACTCTCTAACTTGCCTGCAGGTTTCAAGGCTCGTGGAGCGCGTATCCGCGACGAGGACAGCGCAATACAACCGGGTGAGTTCCGCGACATTGATGTTGCAGGAACGGATATTAGAAGCTCCTTGATGCCCCTTCCCTTCAAGGAGCCTTCTGGTACCCTTTATAACCTTCTAGGCACTCTCGTGGACGCAGGACGCCGCTTTGCGGCTATGGCTGATATGAAGATTGGTGAAATGGGTGGAGACACGCCTGTAGGCACTACAATGGCGATTATGGAGCGCGGCACGAAGGTGATGTCTGCAATTCACAAGCGCATGCATTATTCGCAAAAAATCGAGTTCAAACTTCTATCAAAAGTGTTCTCTGAAACAATTCAGATGTACCCTTACATGCCATCTACAGAGTTTGGACCCGAAGTCTTTGCGCAGGACTTTGATGCAAGAGTCGATGTACTCCCCGTAAGTGACCCTAACATCTTCTCTATGGCCCAGCGCATTGCTCTTGCGCAAACCCAATTGCAGCTTGTTCAATCTAATCCACAGATTCACGGTGGGCCTCAAGGATTGTACCAAGCGTACCGTAAGATGTACGAAGCCTTGGGTGTTAATAACATCGACGCGATCTTACCACCCCCACCACAGCCTATGCCTATGAATGCTGCGATGGAGAATAAGATTGCGTTGACTGGCGGCATGCCGCAGGCATTCCCGCCGCAAGACCACAAGGCACATATCGAAACTCACTTGGCAATTATGTCTACGCCTGTTGTTCAAATGAACCCGCAGGCTATGGCAACGCTTCAGGGGCATATTCAGGAACACATTGGTATGCTTGCTGAAGCACAGGCACAACAAATAGTTATGGAACAAGCAGGACCAGAGGTTCAGCAGAATCCAGAAGCTATGCAGATGCTACAGCCTGCGATAGAGCGTCAAGCGGCTATACTGATTGCGGACCTTACAGAAGAGTTTACGCAGTCTGTTGAGCCAATGCCTCAAGGCGAAGACCCGCTTGTTGCGATCAGGCAACAGGAATTGCAGTTAAAAGCGGCAGATATGCAGCGTAAGTCTTCAGAATTTGATGCGAAGCAAGAGCTTGAGCGTGAGCGCGAAATGATGGACGCGCGATTAGCTGAAGAACGTCTGAATCTACAGCAAGATGCTTTAGAGGACAAAACACGAGTCGCAGAGGATAGAATTCAAACTCAACGCGACATTGCGACTCTCAATGCACAAATGAAGGGGGTTCAGTAATGACCAGTAGTGTACGCGCAAAAATGATGGAAGTTGAGAAGGAGAAGAAAATTGCCACTCGACAAAGGGAAGAGTCAAGCGACAATAAGCTCCAACATCAAAAAGCTAGTGTCGGAGGGGTATCCGCGAAAGCAAGCAGTGGCGATAGCATTGGCGGAGTCGAAAAAGTCAGGGCGCGGACGGAAAAAGGCCACTTCGTCAAAGACGACCCCAGCACCCCAGAAAACGAAGCGTGGGTCGAAAAACCCCAAAAAGCCTCTGCAAAGAAAAAAGCCCCAGCCAAAAAGAAAGCCGCTAAAAAAAGCTAATGGCGGTACGGTTAGCAGGTTTAGCGCAATAGCAAAACCCCAAAGATTTCAGGGTGTTTTCTAAACCTGTGGGATAAATACTTGTGTTTCCCGATAGATCGTATAAAGTTCTAGTGGGAGACACACATGGACGCACTACATCTAGCCGATCACCTCTATAAAAAGTTACGCCAACGCCGTGAAGACATACAGGTGTCTTTAGGGACTGGTAACATTGGTTCTTTTGATGAGTACAAATATGCCGTTGGGCAGATCAAAGGCTTGACGTTCATGGAAGATGAAATCAGATCAGCAATGAAGGCGATTGAGTACGCGGATGACTAAAAAACTGTATGTGCCCGAACATGTGGCAAGAAAAGTAAACAAACCTGCAGGTATGGAAGACCTTCCAAAGCCTGTAAAAACAGCTTTTGGTAAAGATAAGTCTGAAAGTAAGAATGAAAATGATCCATCAGAAATGGATTCATCAGCATTAGAGCGATTACCGCAACCTACTGGGTATCGCATGCTTATCATTCCTTATTATCCAAGTGAGAAAACCAAGGGCGGATTGTATGTTCCAGATCAAATTCGTGACCGTGAAGCGTTTGCAACGGTTGCTGCTTATGTTGTTAAACTAGGTCCAGACGCATACCAAGACTCCCAGAAATTCCCAACAGGACGCTGGTGTTCTGAAAAAGATTGGGTTCTTATAGGAAGATATGCTGGAAATAGGTTTAAAGTGGAAGGACTTGAGGTTCGTATTATAAATGACGACAATATTATAGCCACAATCCTTGACCCGAAAGACATTTCATATGTATAGTGCAAACAAAGGAGACAGGTTTCATGCAGGCTGAAGCTCAAGAACAAGAATTTGAAGAAACAACATCTGTAGAGTTAGATGACGACTCTGATGAGGTTATTGAAACGGCTTCCGATGATGAAAAAACCCGAACAAATGTTCAGGATGATGATGAACTTGACCAGTATAGCGAGAATGTTCAAAAGCGTATTCGTAAGCTAACTGCCGCTCGCCGTCAGGCTGAAGAAGAGGCTTCTGCTGCAGTTCAGTACATTCAGCAAGTCCAAGCTCAAAACGAAGAATACAAAAAGCGTCTATCCACGGTAAACACTGGATATATGTCTGAGTATGAGGGTCGTATCTCTTCTCAAGAGATTCAAGCAAAACGTGCTTTGACAGAAGCATATGAGGCTGGAGACTATGATAAAGTAGCAGATGCACAGCAAGCTATTTCTCAAATTGCTATAGAAAAAGAACGTCTTCGTGTTCAAAAAGGTCGATCACAGGCTCAAGCTGCTCGACAACAGCAAGTTCCACAGCAGCAGCAACCACAGCCACGCCAACAACAGCGTGACCCGAAACTAGAGTCATGGATTGGTAAGAATAAGTGGTTTGGTCAAGATAAAGTTATGACAGGTGCGGCTCGTGCAATTCACGAAGCACTTGTTGCTGAAGAAGGATATGATCCGACTTCAGATGAGTATTATGCAGAAATCGACAAGCGTATGCGTCGAGAAATGCCTCAAAAGTTTCAGGGTGATAAGAAGAACGTCCAGTCTGTCACACCTGCTGGGAGCGGTAATCGTTCCCTAAAAAGCGGACGGAAAAAGCAAGTGGAGCTTAATCCCGGTCAAGTGCGCTTGGCTGAAAGATTAGGAGTGCCCTTGGATAAATATGCTGCTCAAGTAGCTAAACTTGAAAATCGGAGAGACTGATATGGCAGATCGTACCTCACGCGATACACAAACGCGGGAGCGCCAAGAGCGCAAAGTTTGGAGGCCCGGCTCTGCTTTAGAAGCCCCAGAACCCCCTTTGGGGTATAAACATCGCTGGATTCGTGAATCCGTGATGGAGTTTGACGACAAAACCAACGTCCACAAGCGGCGGCAAGAAGGATACGACCTCGTTCGTGCCGAGGAATATCCAGAATACTCAGGTCCAGTTGTAGACGAGGGGCGCAACGCAGGCACTATTGGTGTCGGCGGTTTAGTTCTTGCTCGAATCCCCGTCGAGTTGGCAGATCAACGTAATCATCACTACCAAGGCGTTACACATAACCAAATGGAAGCTGTTGATCGCGATTGGATGCGCGAAAATAACCCCGCGATGCCTAAATTAGCACCGCAGCGTAAATCCTCTGTGAGTTTCGGCTCACGAATCAAATCTGATGGAGAATAAGGATGTCTAACTACGACGCACCTTTTGGCCTTCGTCCTGCTCGTACAAGTATAAGCTCTCAACAGCAAAACCGTTATCGAATTGCTGCAAACTACAACACCTCGATTTTTCAAGGTGATCTAGTTGCAATGGTAACTGGTGGCGGTATTGAGAGAGTTGCGGCAGGCGGTTCAGGACTTATTCTAGGCGTTTTTAACGGCTGTGAATATACTGATCCAACTACAGGAAAGCCAACATTTTCAAACTATTATCCGGCAAGCACAAATGCGGCTGATATCATGGCTAACGTGGTTGATGATCCGAATGCAGTGTTTGAAATCCAAGCTGATGCTGCCTTCCCAGTAGCAGACTTGGCAGGTAACTACGACATTTTAGCAACAGCAGGAGATACTGTATCTGGTACCTCTCGTATTGAGCTAGAAGTAGGAACTGCGGATAGTACGGTGGCAACTCTACCGTTAAAAGCAATCGACATTTCTCAAGACCCTGAGAATAGCGATGTTTCATCGGCAAATACAAACGTAATTGTCAAAATCAACAACCACCTGTTCAGTGCTGGCACTGCAGGTCTGGCATAAGGAGAGGAGTGATTCATGGCTATTTCACGTTCACAACTCGTTAAAGAACTAGAGCCGGGCCTTAATGCTTTGTTCGGAATGGAGTATGACCGCTATGAAAATCAGCATGCGGAAATCTACGACACAGAAGCATCAGATCGTGCTTTTGAGGAAGAGGTTATGCTGGTCGGATTCGGAAATGCTCCGACGAAGAACGAAGGTTCTGGTGTCCAGTTTGATAACGCAAATGAAGCATACACTGCTCGTTATTCACACGAGACAGTTGCGCTTGCATTCGCACTAACCGAAGAAGCTGTTGAAGATAACCTGTATGACCGCCTTGGTGCGCGTTATACGAAAGCTTTGGCTCGTTCTATGGCTCACACAAAGCAAGTTAAAGCTGCTGCTACGCTCAATAATGCGTTTGATGCAAACTTTACTGGCGGTGACGGCAAAGAACTTTGTGCAACTGACCACCCACTAGCTGGTGGTGGTACGTTCCGCAACGAACCTTCAACTGCTGCTGACCTCAACGAAACATCACTTGAGAATGCTCTTATCGACATCTCAACATTCGTTGACGAACGCAACATGATCATTGCTCTGCGCGGCACTAAGTTGATCATTCCACCACAACTGCAATTCGTTGCAGATCGTTTGTTGGAATCAACTCTACGTGTTGGCACAGCAGACAATGATGTTAACGCGATCCGTAACATGGGTATGCTTCCAGAGGGTTACACTGTTAACCACTTCTTGACCGACCCAGATGCGTTCTTCATTAAGACTGACGCACCTAACGGCTTCAAGCATTTTGAGCGTTCACCAATGCGCACAAACATGGAAGCGGATTTCGACACAGGCAACATGCGCTTTAAAGCTCGTGAGCGTTATAGCTTCGGCTTTAGCGATCCTCGTGCAGTATTCGGTTCACCCGGAGCGTAATGTGTGTTAAAGTAAGGCACGACATTGTTCATGTTTTGCTCCTTACTTAGAGGCGGCTTTCAGTCGCCTCTTTCTTTTTAAGTCATTTGTGTTATTCTGAGTGCGTCCCTGACAGTCACATGGTGTGACTGACATTAGCCAGACAGGAGAATAAAATGGCTACTTCAACTTTTTCAGGCCCGATAAAGGCTGGAACAATCAAAAATACAACAGGTACTACACTTGGTTCTGACGTTGCTAACGTTGGTCAAGTAGTTATGACGCAAACTTTTTCAGCAGACTTGTCTGGTGGAGCTTTAGCCGCGTCTGTTACTGACGTTGTTATTCCTGCAAATTCTCAGATTATTGACTGTGTTATTGATATTATCACAGCGGCTAATGCCTCCACAAACTTGAGTGTTGGTGATACCGTAGGTGGCGCGGCAACTATTTTGAACACGTTTGCAAGTGGAACAGATGCAGGTCGTAAGTATCCAACCACGCAAGCAGGTGCTGCGTTGGCATGGCAAGACACAGGAACAGCGGATATTCGTTTGACTGTTACTGCTTCGGCTGCAACAAATGCGGGTTTGGTTCGTTTTACTATCTTATACGCTCAAAACAATAACTTAGCGTAATAGGAGGCTAGGATGGCAGGTCCAGTAAAGGCATTTAATCATGCACAAGGAAGTGCTGCGGCTGTTGTTGGCCCCGCACGTTCACGTATCCGTCAAATTGTAATTTATGCCGCCGCAGCGGGTGCTTTTACGATTAAAGATGGTAGCGGTTCGGGCGATACATTGATTACGCAAACTTTTCCAACAGGGATGCATCACTTAAACATCCCTGATGATGGTATTCTCGCGACAAGCGGTGCGTATATTAGTGCTTTCACAGGGTCCAGCAACGAATTGACAATATTTTTGTCATAAGGAGTCAAAATGGCTGGAAATGAAGTTAAAGCGGTTCACAGACACGATACTGGATCGTTCGCTTCAGGCCGTGGTCGTTTAATGGGCTTTATTATAAATCACGACACAGGCGCGACAGATCAGGCTATTGTATATGACAATGCTTCTGCCGCGTCTGGAAATATTGTTTTGGAACTAGATGAATCTGGCAAAGGTGTTTTTGGAATGGAAATTCCGGGTGATGGGATAATTTTTGAGAACGGCCTTTGGGGTGTAGTACCATCTAATGTAACGCTAACTTTGTTTGTGCAGAGATAAAAATGCCTCGTAAAAAAGAGACACCTATTCGCAAGACAACTGGTAAGGGCGGCAACTACCGCAAAACCAAGTCTGGCGCGGGTATGACCAAAAAAGGTGTGGAAGCCTACAAAAAAGCTAATCCCGGTTCAAAATTAAAAACTGCTGTGACTGGAAAGGTCAAAAAAGGTAGCAAAGATGCAAAACGACGCAATTCATATTGCGCACGTTCTGCAGGTCAAATGAAAAAGTTTCCAAAAGCGGCGAAAGACCCTAACTCACGCCTAAGACAAGCGAGAAAGCGGTGGAAATGCTAATGGCGGATAAGAGTGTCCACGATTTGGAGTTGGAGCTAGTGAAGTTTCAAACGCAGCAAGATCATTTAGTAGACAGCGTAGATAAGCTGAAAGATGACATGAAAGAAGTCAAAGTCACTCTGTTTCAAGCAAAGTGGATGATTGTTGGTGCTTTGCTTGTAGCGGGACTGATGAATAGTGATATGCTTATGGAAGCTATAATAGGATTTTCTAAATAATGGCGATTGGTCGCTCTCAAATGTCTCAACAGGTGTCTAAGCCACCTATGAAGAGAAAGGTAAAGAAAAATGCCAAAAGACGCATGCTACCGAAAAGTAAAAGCAAGGTACAAAGTTTTTCCAAGCGCATACGCAAGCGGCGCAATCGCTAAATGCCGAAAAGTAGGCGCAAAGAATTGGGGAAACAAAAGTAAGAAAAAGCCTGTTAAGAAGGCTATGGGTGGTGCAATTATGCCGTCAAATGAGTTTCGCAAGCGTCCAGTGCGCCGTATGTTAGGTGGCGGAGAGGCGATTGCAAATGGATGCGGAAAAGTAATGACAGATCGTCGTAAAGTGACAAAGTTGAGCTAATGGCTGTTCGTAAGACAAAAAAAGGTGCTGCACTCAAGCGTTGGTTTAAAGAGGACTGGAAGGATGTCCGTACTGGCAAGGCTTGTGGTCGTAAAAAGGGAGAAAAACGAGGCACACCATATTGCAGACCAACAAAGCGTGTAAGTTCTAAAACGCCAAAAACCGCGTCAGAGATGACATCGACTGAAAAGAGTAGTAGAATAGCCCAAAAGAAGCGTCTTGGACAACCTGCAGGAAAACCGAAGCGCGTTAAGTCGCTTAAAAGGAAGAAGAAATGACCGTATCAGGCTCAACAGACTTTGAATTAGATGTTGCAGAGTACATCGAAGAGGCTTTTGAGCGTTGTGGCTTGGAAGCCCGTACAGGGTATGACCTGAAGACTGCAAAGCGTTCTTTGAACCTTATGTTTGCAGATTGGGCTAATCGAGGCTTAAACCAGTGGACAATTAAGCAAAGAACTATCACAGCGGTAGAATCTGATGGCGACTACACGCTAGATGGCGATGTTATAGACATTTTGTCCGCAGTTGTTCGTCGTAGCGGCACAGATTACACCATAGATCGTATTAGTCGTGACGAATATATAGCAATTCCAACAAAAACAACTGAAGGCCGTGTCACTCAATTCTTCGTTGATCGCCAAATAACGCCTGTTTTGAAGGTTTGGCCTGTGCCAGATAATAGTACAGATGTCATTGTATATGATTGCCTGACTCGTATTGATGACGCAGATACACAAACAAATACTGCAGATGTTCCGTTCCGCTTTTATCCATGCCTTTCAGCAGGATTGGCGTATTACATTGCGCTAAAACGTGCGCCTGAACGTGTTCAGATGTTAAAAGCAGTGTATGAAGAAGAAATGCGCCGTGCGATTGATGAAGACAGGGATCGTGCATCTTTCCAAATAACACCAAGTTTAAGGAATTATCGCATTGTCTAAATTTGCAACAGGTAAATGGGCCTACGGCATTTCAGACCGATCTGGTTTCAGATATCGGTTGAAAGACATGCGCAAAGAGTGGAATGGTCTTCTTGTTGGTAAAGATGAGTGGGAAGAGAAGCATCCGCAGTTAGAGCCTTTACGAGTTCCCCCAGACCCACAGGCGATTAAAGGCGCAAGACCAGAGCCAAATCTTGATCAAGAGAGAAACATACAATGGGGGTTTAACCCTGTTGGTGGACCTTCTGATGATGGTTTGACTCCCAATAGATTAAAAATGACAGGCTCTGTGGGAGCAGTTACGGTGGTGACAACATGAGTTTTACATACGCACAGCTTAAACAGGCGATTCAGGATTATACTGAAAATGATGAAACTACATTCGTCACAAACTTGCCTTTATTTATTCGGCAAGCAGAAGAGCGCATTTTAAAAAGCGTTCAGCTTAGTCTGTTTAGAAAAAACGCCACAGCAAGCACAACAGCAAGCGGTAAATACTTAGCGTGTCCAAATGATTTCTTAGCTCCGTTCTCTCTAAGCCTTGCAGGTACTGATGGAGATAAGTTCTTTATTGATTTTAAAGACCCTAGCTTTTTGCAAAGCTACACGCCTGATGCTACCACAACAGGCGCACCACGTTACTACTCAGTGTTTGATATCGACAACTTTTTGTTAGCTCCTACTCCAAACACAACATATACGGCTGAATTACATTACTTTTATAGACCAAATAGCCTAACGGCTGGAGCAGACGGCGGCACAACGTGGCTTAGTATAAATGCCGAGTTGACTCTTCTTTATGGTTCTCTTGTTGAGGCATATCTATTTATGAAGGGTGATCAAGATATGATGGCTTATTACGATAAAAGGTTTACTGAATCTATTTCTGGCCTAAAAATGCTAGGCGAAGCAAAGGAAACAACTGACGAATACCGTACTGGTAAGGTAATAAGGGCGAAGCAATAATGTTTAAGATAGACGTAAGTGTTCCACAAAACGAATCTGTCGTAGGCGTTCGCACTACAGAGAATCGTGGATTTTCACCTGAAGAGCTTGCAGAACAGTGTGTTCAGAAGGTGATTTCGGTTTCCGACAGTGCCCATCCGGGCATACGGGACCAAGCCCGTGCTTTTTCAAAGCACATTGAAACGCTTGTTGCATATTATATGCGTCAAGCTATTAGCAGTGACCGCACAACTGTGTATAATGCACTTAAAGACGCGGGACACTTCGACTTGGCTGAACTTATAAGGAGACTTTAACATGGCTTTCAGCGGCAACTACATGTGTACTTCCTTCAAGCAGGAATTGCTGACAGGAAGTCATAACTTTACAAACTCAAGTGGTGATACGTTTAAGTTAGCTTTGTACACCAATAGTGCCTCGTTTAACGCGGCGACTACAGCATACACAAGCTCAAACGAAGTGGGTAACTCTGGTTCGTATGCGGCGGGTGGCGGTGCGTTGACGAACGTAACTCCAACAACTTCTGGCACAACAGCGTTGACAGACTTTGCGGACTTAACGTTTACGTCAGCGACAATCACTGCGCGTGGGGCGTTGATCTACAACACTACAACAGGTGCGGGTTCTGGAACAACTGATACAGTAGTTGTACTAGACTTTGGTTCTGACAAGTCCTCTACAGCGGGTGACTTCCAGATCGTATTCCCAACGGCTGACGCATCTAACGCAATTATCCGTATCGCGTAAGGGGCTACCCTATGGCGAACATCAACGGTTGGGGTCGTGGGGCATGGAGCGAGGGTGCTTGGAGCGAAGCACTCCCCGTTCGTGTAGGCCATACTCTTAACGGTTGGGGTGAGATAGGTTTTGGTGTTACATCTTGGGGCGGCGAGCAGTCTACACTTGGCGCTATGCAGGGCCAAGTTGGTGTTGCGGTCATTCGCGAAAATGTTTCGGTTACGCTTACGGGACTAGGCTCGGTTAGTGCCGTTGGTTCTGTTATTGCGAAGGGCAACAATAGTGTTGAGGCTGTTGGTGTTGAAGGCACAGGCACAGTTGGGGATGTAACTCTTCGGACGGAGCAAAACATTCCAACAACAGGTCTTGAGGCAACAATGGCGGTTGGTTCTGTCACTGTTGTGGAAGGAGCCGGGGTTACGGTCACACTTACGGCGTCATTGCTTGGAACAACAGCGCTTAACGGAGTTACTGTTGTTATTAACGCTTACGCCCCAGCGACAGGTCTTGAGGCTTCGGGGAATGTTGGCAGTGTCACGATCATCGAAGGCACGGGTGTAGATGTAAATGTGACAGGAATCGCTGCTACAGGCGGCGTGACTGAACCATCTATTATTGGCGACTCGACTCTAAGCATAACAGGATTAGCCGCGACAGCTTCTGTTGGTGACGTTGATCTTCGTACTTTTCAACGGGTTCCAGTTAATAGTATTGGAATGATTGCTTCAGGGCAAGTTGGACAAAGTACGGTTGAAGCTGATGCCATTGTAAGCGTTACAGGGCTTTCTTCTAGCGCAACAGTTGGTTCTGTGCTAGTTTATGATAACATTGTTCCAAATCCGGGTACGTCTTGGACGCCTGTGTCTCCCTCTGGTGGAGAAACATGGGCTGAAGAGGAGCCAACACCGGGTACAAATTGGACTGAAATAGCAGCGTAAAGGTAAGGATATATGGCTACCTATACAACAAACGGCGGGATAAAAAAGATCGCCACGGGGGATGAATCCGGCACATGGGGTACATCTACCAACACGAACTTCGATATCATTGACCGTTTGGCGGTAGGTGTCGGAGATGTTACCCTTTCGGGAACAACGCACACTCTTACGACAAGCGACGGGTCGGCTTCAGATGGTCAGTATCATGTTATTGTTTTGGGTGGGTCGCCTTCTGGGACTAATACGATCACGGTAAGTCCGAATGACGTAAAGCGTTTGTACTTTGTTAAGAATAACTCAGGTCAGACGGCCACATTCTCTCAAGGCTCTGGTGCTAACGTAAGCATATCAAATGGCAAGTCCGCAATCATATACGCTGATGGAGCAGGCTCTGGCGCAGCGGTTGTAGACCTTACCGCTACATTTGCTTCAGTTCCTGTTACTGGGGCATTGCTTGCCGCGAATAATTTGAGTGATGTTTCAAACGCAGGGACATCACGAACGAATCTAGGCGTGGCAGTTGGATCAGATGTATTGGCGTATGACGCTAACTTGCAGGCATTTGTAACTGCGCTTACTCTGCCGACATCGGATGGCACAAGCGGTCAGGCATTAGTTACTAACGGAAGCGGCACTATTAGTTTTGGTAGTGCTGGTATATCAACTGGTAAAGCCATAGCTATGGCAATCGTGTTTGGCTAAAGGAGAAAACAAATGGCTGCACCGAATATTGTAAATGTCGCAACGATCACAGGCAAATCCGCCACCGTTGCCCTTTCTTCAACTTCTCAGACCACGCTGGTTAGCAACGCCGCATCAAGCAACAAGGTTTTCAAGATTAACATGATTCAAGTTGCAAACGTCGATGGCACCAACGCCGCTGACGTTACTGTTGATGTGCATAGCGCGGCCTCTGGCGGCGGCACGGCGTACTCACTGGTTTCGACTATTTCAGTCCCGGCAGATGCTTCACTGGTTGTTCTTGATAAAGGTACTTCTTTGTATCTTGAAGAAAACACTTCAATTACAGCAACGGCTGGCACTGCGAATGATCTTGAAGTGATCGTTAGCTACGAGGAAATTAGCTAATAGGAGCCTCTGATGTCTAATGGTAAAGGCGGCTTTATAGGCCAAGACGGACTTAATGCACCTGATCCAGCGACAGGGGTTACTGGCACTGCGGGTGATAAAGAAGTAACGGTAAGTTTTACTGCGCCAAGCGATGTTGGTGGTGCGGCTATTACGGGCTACAACGTACAGGCGGGTGACGGAACAGGTATCCCTAATACTGTAGCGGCATCTATCCCTTCTTCGTCGTATGCAAGTGTCAATTTTAGTGTGGCTACTCAAGACACTTCCCCCACAGGCTTAACCTTTAAGTCTGACGGTTCAATCATGTATGTGTCTGGGGATACTGGAAACGTGATTGAAGAGTATGCTCTTAGTACAGCATGGGATGTTTCAACGGCTTCGCATACAAGCAGCTATGATGTAAGCTCTCAAACAACGGACTTAGAAGATGTTACCTTCAAGACTGACGGAACAAAAATGTATGTTCTGGGTGGTGGGAGTAATGATACAGTTTATCAGTATTCTTTAAGTAGCGCATGGGACAGTTCTGGGGCTTCATACGAAAGCAAAAGTTTTGCTTTAAATAGCCAAGATACATCCCCGACAGGTTTAACTTTTAAGTCAGACGGTACTAAAATGTATGTCACTGGAAATGACGGTGACACTTTAGAGGAGTATACTTTAAGTTCGGCTTGGGATGTCTCTACTGCTTCCACTAGCCATTCATTGGACATTTCTGGCGAAGAGACATCCCCAGAAGATGTTGAGATTAGTTCTGACGGAAAATATATATACGTTGCGGGTGGGCAGCAAGACGGGATTGATGTTTATGCGCTCTCTACAGCCTACGATTTATCAACAGCTTCTTATGTTAGGACTGCTGATGTTTCAGGAACAGGAACTACTCTTTCAAGCTGTTTTGTCAATATCTCCACCGGACAGTTCTGGTCATTAGACAAGGATGCTCGGACTGTATCCGAGTATACGATTGGCGCTTTTTCTTACCCCACAGCGTCCCCCGTCACAATCACGGGCCTCACCAACGGCACAAGCTACACGTTCAACGTCTGGGCGATCAATCCGTTTGGGTGGTCTAGCCCTAGTGATGCGAGTAATGCGGTAAGCCCCGAAGTTGCGGCTAGAGCTTTATTTTTTGGGGGGTATACTACTACATATGTCAACACTATAGATTTTGTTGAGATACCTACAACTGGCAATGCTACTGATTTTGGCGATCTTAGCTTGGCTAGAATTGGGGCTGGATCAACGTCTAGTTCTACTAGGGCTGTCTGTATGGGTGGTTTTAGTTCCAGTGGAGCAAGTAATGTTATAGATTATGTAACGGTTGCAAGCGCAGGTAATGCCACTGACTTTGGTGATCTTCAATTTAATAATGAAGAGGCATCTGGTTGTGGTTCTGGTACTAGAGGGATTATGGCGGGTGGTGTATCAAAAACAAACGCAATTCAGTACATTACTATTGCCTCCACAGGGAACGCAGTGGACTTTGGTGACTTGGTTAATGGCAAACAAACTCCAACTGCTTTTTCGGGTACAACAAGAAGTTGTATAGCAGGGGGTAATAGCACTACTGGAAATTATACGAACGAGATAGACTATATTACAACGGCTACTACGGGTAATGCTTCTGACTTTGGTGATCTTACACTAGGGCGGCAGGGTTTGGCAGGGGCTGCAAATAGCACTAGAGGAGTTATGGGTGGCGGCGCTATTTCTGGAGATACTGACCTAAATACGATTGACTACGTTACAATAGCTACTACAGGAAATGCCGTAGATTTTGGTGACTTAACCAACGGTGGCGATACAAGGTTTGGCTCTGCCGCAGCTAATGCAACTAGGGCGCTGCTAGACTGTGGTGGGTTGAGCAGTAATAAAATGGAGTTTGTAACAATAGCTTCTACTGGAAATGGCACAGACTTTGGTAATCTTACACAGGCACGAAGGCAATATGACAATGGTGCCTCTAACGGTCATGGAGGGATTTCATAATGCCAAATTATCAAGGTGTATGGTCGCTCTCAACGCAGTATCAGAATAGAACGGGCTGGCCTACGTTTGTGCCGACTCAAGGTATTCTGGGAGGTGGGTCACAAACTAACAGTACTCTTATTGATTTCTTCA
>Ga0208645_1002045_pt1 | contig 16564 bp, 25 predicted proteins | sample VirMetDEL_Sep_01_FD_184519 | JGI IMG/M metagenome (GOLD analysis project Ga0208645, IMG submission 184519) | Aqueous microbial communities from the Delaware River and Bay under freshwater to marine salinity gradient to study organic matter... | ecosystem: Environmental > Aquatic > Marine >... | reverse complement strand
TAACAAATAAAGTTGAGGGAACTATATTTTATGATAAATCAGTTGATCAGCTTAAAGCATGGAATGGCTCAGCTTGGATAGGGGCAGAAGCAGGAGATATTGAGGGAGTAACAGCAGGAACTAACCTTAATGGTGGTGGTACTTCTGGAACAGTCACAGTTAACTTAGATTCAACAGTAACCTCAGTAGCTTTACAAGACTATTCAGAGGTAGATGTTGCAGTAACAAGCTCATCAGGTGTTATTGCTATAGATATGGATAATGGAAACACAGGATCTATTACTTTAACAGAAAATATTACAGATATAGATTTTACTAATGTTCCAACATCAGGTGTTTCAACATTTACTTTACAAATTACACAAGATAGCACAGACAGAACAGTTGCAATCAATGCAGTAACAGTTAATGGTGGTGGAGATGTAACTGCAAAAACAGCAGGTGGTGCAGGGTTTACAATGTCAACAGGATCAGGTGCAATAGACTTAGTGACATTCTTATTTTTAGATGCAGGTACACCATTACTTAATGCACTACAAAATTTTAGTTAGGAGTTAGCTTATGCCATTAGGTGCAGCTAGATTTGGACTTCTTGGAGGAGTTGCAGATTTAGGCAAATTAGAATTAATTGAAACTCAAACAATAACAACAGCAGGTGCAATAGATTTTCTTGATTTACAAGAAAGTACATATAATGTACACCTATTAACTTTTGATGATTTTGTTACAACAGCAGTTGGAGATGCTTTTTCTATAAGAGTATCTAATGATGGTGGTAGTACTTTTGAAACTTCCAATTATCAATATGCACTTCAATATGGACAAAGTAATGGGAGTTTTGGGGAATTAAAAAGTACATCTGCAACAGGTTTAAAAGATATATCAGGAAATATTCAAGGAACTAATGCAAGGGCTAATGGTTATGTATATTTATATAATCTTGGTAATTCAAAATATAGTTTTATTACTTTTCAATCATCAACAACAGTAGTTTCAACACTTATATTGCAAATGAGATTTGGAAGTGGTGTTTATACAGTAGCTGAAACAATAAATGCACTAAGAATTGATGGGGATAGTTTTACAGGTACTCCAACAGGTGGCACAATATCCCTATATGGAATTGCAGAAAGTTAGATTATGGCAGGAAGTTTAGAATTTATAAAATCTGTAGAGGTAACAACCTCATCATCTAGTGTTGATGTAACAGATTGTTTTAGTGCAGATTATGATGTTTATAAAATAACAACTAATGATTTTTCTACTGTAGGAACAACTAATACAGGTTTAGATATGAGATTTTTAGATAGTGTTGGTAGTGTAGTATCTGATAGTGATTATGATATTGCTTATCTTACTATGAAAGCAGAAACATTATTTACACAAGATAGAGGAACAAATAGGTCATTATTAGAAAACTTTTTTTCTATTACAGACCAAAGCCCAGAAGCTACAAGTTCAGTAAGTTATGTGTTTAATCCATTTTCAAGTTCATCATATACTTTTGTTTTAAATCAATCTGCAAGATTTGCAGCTGGAAGTTTTAGAGGACAAAAATATATAGGTGTTTTAAGACAATCTGCAACTATGTCAGGTTTTAGATTATTTGAACTTAATACAAGACCATTTGATGAGGGAAAAATATCAGTATATGGAGTTAAATAATGGCAGGTAGCTTAATAAAAATAGATGAAGCAATAGTTACATCAGCAGTAGCAAGTGTATCTCTGCTTGGGATTGATAGCACTTATGATGTGTATATGGTTAGATATAATAATGTTACAGCAGGAACAGATAGAAGTACTTTAGAAATTAGAGTAACTGTTTCAGGAACACCTGATACTACATCAAATTATGATAGTGCAAGTAAATTTTTTAGAGCTAATACAGCATTCAGTAATGTAAGTGCAACAAATGAGGATAGAAGTAGTATTACAGTTCAAACAGGAACAACTACAAATGAGCAAGTAAATGGTTTAATATATTGCTTTAACTTTCCTAATGCAAGTGAATATAGTTTTTTAACTATTGAAGGAACTATGCTTGATTATAATAGCCAAAATACAGGATTACAGGGTGGAATTGTAAATACAGTCAGTCAAATTTGTGATGGATTACAATTCTTTTTTATAGATAATGGTGGTAGTTCTGCAAATATTGAAGTTGGAAGTCAATTTGTTTTATATGGTTTAAAAAAATAAAAGTATGATAAGATAGAAAGGATAATTATGGCAACATTAGAAGAACTAACAGTAGTAGCAACTCAAGAAATTGAGGAAGCTAAACCAATGTATAAACAAGTCAATAATGAAAGACTTGAATTTACAGAAGCTGATTATGACCAAGCTATTGTAGATTTAGCTAATAGTAAGTTTGATGAACAACAAAATGGCTATATAGAAGCTAGACAACAAGCTTATGGATCTGTGCAGGATCAACTTGATATGCAATATTGGGATGGTGTCAATGGCACTACTCTTTGGGCAGATCATATAGCACAAGTAAAAGCAGATTATCCAAAACCTGCATAAATTGTCATAGATTACAGCTAATCTATAGTTATAGGAGGTTGGCTATGGACTTAGAGCAATTTTCACAACAACAGGGATATAAACACACAGGGCAATTTTCTCATAGGAATTTCATCCTAAAAGATGAAAAAGCTAAAGAGATTTTCCTTAAAATAGCTAAAGAAGCAGAAGAAAAGCACATATCTGATACTGTTGCAGCTCAATATTTAGTATTTAATCACAAAGAGTTTGAACATCTTAATTACAATACAGTAAGAAGATATTTTAAGGATTATAGGTATGGACTCATTAGATAAGTTTGCACAAACAAGATCCAATAAATCTACACATAAAAAGAACAAAATTAATCATCCTAAAGGCTTTGAGCCTAGTGTGTACTACTCAGAAAAAACTAAATCAGGAGAGATAGTATCAAAACCACAGCCAACTAATAATGTTGATTGGCAGGAGCAATTAGAGTCTTATTTTGGTGTAGATGCAGGTAATTATAGAGTTGTAGAGAATACAGCAGAGATAAGGTTTTGGGATGTCAATGCAGGAATGGGGCAGATAGAAAGGCTCTATTACTTTAAAGCTAAGATTGTATCTAATGAAGTCTATATGCCTGATGAGGACTTTAAAAAGCTTTTACAGTTAGCTAGTAAGAAAAAACCACTACCTAAACAAAAAGTAACTAAAAACACTAAAACATTTACAATAGCACTTGCAGATTTTCAGATTGGTAAGGGTGGGACTGAGGAATCTATAGAGAGATTTATGAGCTATATTCCTAAGATAAAAAAGCAGGTTAAAGAGTTACAGAAGCATGAAACTATAGATCAGGTGCTGTTTGCAGGGCTTGGGGATCTAGTTGAGGGCTGTAGTGGACATTATGCCATGCAAGAGTTCCAGACTGAGCTAGATGATAGACAACAACAAAAAGTAGCAAGGAGAATGATTTATACCTTAATAAAAGAGGTAATGCCTCTATTTAAAAGAGGATTAGTTGCTTTTGCAGGTGGTAATCATGGAGAGAAAAGGCAGAATGGAAAAGCCTATACAACTTTTGGGGATAATAAGGATGTAATGTTAGCTGAGGAGTTACAAGAGATATTTAAAGAAGCTCCTGCATATAAAGATATATTAGATTTTATTATCCCAGAGAATGAACTATCTTTAACTTTTGATGTATCTGGTGTTGTTTTATCAATATTACATGGGCATCAGATGAGATCAGGGGCAAATTCACAGGCTAAATCAAGAAAATGGCTATCTGATCAAGCTTTTGCAAGAAATTCTATAGCTGATTCAGATATTTTACTGCATGGGCATTATCACTATTTCTTAGCTTATGAGAGTTCAGATAGGCTTATAATACAAGCTCCAACACTAGATTCAGGCTCTGAGTGGTTTGAAAACACTAAAGGAGATAAGTCTAGGGCAGGAATGCTCACTCTAGTAATTGGAGGAGAAGAGAAATGGGACTATATTAAAGTTATAAGGTAAATATGAATAAAATTAGTAGAGAGCAATGGGGTGCTTATCCACCTAAGAAAAATTACTCTCACAACATAGACATAAAAGGACTTGCAGTTCATTATTCAGCTATTGCAGCTCCTGAAAATGAATTAGAGGAAATTCAACAACTACAAAACATACAAAAATTTCATCAAGTAGATAGAGGATGGAATGATATTGGTTATAGTTTCTTAGTTGGAGATTCAGGTAATCTTTATATTGGCAGGGGTTTTGGTAATAGACCTGCATCACAGGGAACTAATGATGGGAATAAGCAATATTATTCTATTTGTTGGTTGGGTGGAGTAAATGATACACCTAGTAGCAAAGCACTAAAAACAATAAAACAATTATGGAAAGAGATAGGAGGAGAGCTTAAGCCTCACAGTTCTTTTAAAGCAACAAATTGTCCAGATGATTTTCTTAGAAATTGGATTACTAATATACAGAAACCTCAGACTGATAATAAAGATAAAGAACATCTTGTGTTAGTAGATCCCTTAAAAAAAGATTTAGAAGATATTAAAGATGAGATTAAACATTTAAAAGCAGAAATCAAAGCTCTTAGAGAAACTTGGATACTAAAAGGCTTACAAGCTCAATAATAACATGAAATCAAAATGTCATTCCTGTATGGAATCATTAGAATTAATAAATAATGCTTTTGTCTGCATTAATAAAAAATGCACACAGTTTAAAAAAGTACAAGCAAAGATGAAAGAAGAGGAATAGTATGTCAGATGAATTAAAAGACTTATTAGAGAGATGTATATGGACTTTTATAGAGGCAGCAGCTTCTGCATTAGTTATAACACCTGCTTTAGGTATTGATATTTCTAACCTAGAGATTGCAGCATTAAGTGGTGGAGCTGCAGTAATGTCTGTTTTAAAGACCTATGCAAAGAAAAAAATAAGCTAAACTTAAAGTAGATTGTTATCATTCAATAACTAGAACTTGAGGGATTACTAGCAATAGCATCTTTCAGGATCTGAAAATAAAAAAGAGGAGATTTGTATCTCCTCTTTTTTTATGTAAAAGATGGCTCTAGTAAGGGCTTACATACATATACAAAGGGGTTAGTATATTTGATTTAACTACTAGAGCCAATACCAGTATAACTTCTGCTTGGAACAGAAAATAATTTATATCTGCTTTTTAAATTATTGTCCTAGTAGTTGTTTATAGTGTTCAATACATACAAAATATTTTTCTAGCTCTAGGAAAAAAATATTTGATTAATAGATCAACAAAGTGGATTAGCTAGACCATTATAAACTAGGGTTAGAGCCTATTACTTCACATATATAAAATGTTCACTAAATAGAGTTCATTCTGGTTTTTGGGAGGGAGTGACACAGGGTTAGCACTAGCCACACCTTACTTAAGATCAACTGATAGCTCTTGAGCTTATTGAAGAGCTCAAGAGCAATCTATTATTTCTTTTGATCCTTGACAGTATGACAAATTTTTATTAGATTGGTCTAATAAATACAAAGGGAGAATAAAATGACTACTACATTAACCAGGTATAAATTATCTGCTTATAAAAAAAATCTAAATAACAAAGAAGATATAGTTGATTTTGATTTAGGTTGTGTTGATGATTATATTGCTATTCAAAAATCAGAAAATATTATCAGAAAATCTCATTCTGATAATGTAAAATGCTATAGGGTTTGGGATTGCACAAATAATAAATTAATTAAAGTTATTAATTTATGGGATGTTAAATATAATATATAAACAAAGAAAGGGGAATTAATTATGTTAATTCAAGAAATTATCTATCTAGGCTTTGTTGTCTATGGAGTTATATCTCTATTAATGACAATTGCTTATGTTAGCTTAAAGCTAGATGATAAAAGACTAAGAGAAAATAAGAAAAATCTGTATGATGTTACAGACTTTGAGTCCAGACTAAAAGAGGGGGAAGTTCTAAACTGGTGCAACTTGTTTACAGGTACACATCACTTTGATGCTCCTGCAGATGATGGAAACTTTATCTGCTTAAAGTGTTGGACACATGAGGGCTATGAAATGTCTGAATTATGATGGTTGTTATGTATGCTAAAACTATACATCAGTTAGCCAAAAAAATATCAGTACATTACAGTATGAAAGATATAAAAAGATTAATAGACTTATTACAAGTTGAAATTAATATAAAAGAAACTAACAATAATAAGTTATTGTTTAGAAAGGGGAAATAAATGGCAATGCCAAAGTTCTTAGAGGACTATACAACTGTTGATGAACTTATCAGCAAAATGAATAAAGAATATCCAAACTGCAGATTGGTTGCAGAGATGGTAGATAATGGGGATGATTGGGTTATTTTTAAATCATCTTTCTATGAGAACAAAGAAGATACAGAGCCAAAAGCTACAGGCTATGCAAGACAAACTAAAGCAGATCATAACTCTTGGTTTGAAATGGCAAGTACTAAAGCTAATGGCAGATGCCTTAGAGTAGTATTCTCTGAATCAACCACAGCAGAAGAGATGATTGGAATAGCTCCTAGTAAAGAAGCAGCTCCAAAAAAATCTATTGAACAAGAGTTAGAGAAAGCAAATATTAATTATGTTGATGTTTCAACTTCTCAAACTCATGTTATTAACAATGTGAAAAGTTTTGCTATGGATCTTGCTAGTGAGAATAAAACTAATGCTGCTAACTGGTATGCACAGGCTTTAGGAGAGCTTGGCATTAATGAAAAGCAGTTAGATATAAACAATATGCAAACTGTTAAAAATAAAATACAGGATATAGCAACTGAAATTCAGGTTGGTGGTGCATAATGTTAGGTATATTTGGTAGAATTAAACCTTTATCTGTTTTAGAGGATATACAGCAAGAGTATAAGCCATCAGAATTTAGAAAGATTCAGTACATTTTGGAACTAGAGGGCTTTATCTGCTCTCTTGATCCAGAGTTTAACAAGAATGGCATTCTTAGAAAAGCTGTTAACAGACTTAGGACTCAATATAATGCTTTAATTTATACTGAGATTTGTAACTGTGCCAATAAACAATATGCAAAGCTAAAAAAGGATGGATCTCCATTTATGCACAAAGCATATATAAAAGATTGGGCATTATAAGTGCTAAGTAACATTCTTTTCTATTTAAAAAATCTTATTTTTAAATGGAATAAAACACCTAAAGAAATTAGAAATTTTGTGTGTTTTATGTGTGGTAGATCTTTTATCTTTCCTTTTTATAGTAAAGATTATGTAATCTGTAATAGTTGCTTTAAAAAATTATAATGATTGAATTATTTATAGGTTGCTCTTTATTTCTGCAAACAGTTATAACTGAGCAATCTATAGATGACTATTTTCTCTGTAATCATTTACAAGATGTTAAACAATGGTATTTTAAAACTGAACAGCATTTTGGAGATGATACTTTGTTTGCTTTAGCTGTTATGTCTTGTGAATCAGATGGCAGGGCTAATGCAACAGGCTATAACAGAGATGGAAGCTATGATCAGGGTTTGTTTCAATTTAATAACAAAACTGAAAGATGGCTAGAAAAAGATATCTATAATAAGGATTTAGATATGTATGATCCAATAACAAATATAAAAGCTGCTAGATGGCTTTCTTTTTATGATGGTTGGCATCATTGGAACAGTAGTAAACATTGTTGGGAAAGATATGTCAGATCAAGTTAATAAAAACCACAGAAGAGTATTTGTAGAGGATGAATATGAGTTATATGATGTTATAAAGGCTAGACCTTTTTGGCAAGATGTATGCACAGTTAATGGATGGGATATAGTAAAAAATGAAGAGGATTTTGCAGAAGACTTTGTATGCAAAATTAATAATGAGTTATATTTTATGGAGTTACAGGTTGTTGGTTATTGGCATAATTTTAGCAAAGATTTTATAAGCAATTTATGGATTTCTGCTAGTAAAATAAATAATCTAAAAAAAAGAGCTGCAGAAAAAAAAACAAAAGCAGGATTAATTTTTCTTAATTGTGTTCCAAATAGGTTTATTGGTGTTAATATCAATCAAATTAAAGATGAATATAGAATTGTACAAAATTCAAAAGAAAAATCATATAAAATACCTATAAAAGAAATAGATTATATATATCAAGAAGTTTTGGACAATAATTTTTGTGATTGTTTAGAAAATCATTATGAAATTATGCTTCAAGGGAATGGCAGAATACCAATGGGAAACAGAGCAGAAAACATAAGAGGAAAAAATGGAATATGCTGCAGATGATATAAATTATGGTTATTTGTCTATACTTATGCACATAAATTCAGAGAATACATTAATTGACAAGATAGAAAATATTAATCCTATTGATGGCACTATTGAGCATCCTATATTTGGTAGAAATAGAGGTGGCATTAGTTTTAGTTTATTTCTTAGAGGTTTTACTACAGTATTTGAAGCTGTTATGAATCATGGGGATAGATTTGATGTTCATGTTATTAATGAATCAGGTACTACAAGTATTATTGATGAGGATTTGGATCACTTAATTTATTTATTGCATATACTTTATATAAACAAGAAAGCAGAAGAGGATGAATTGCTACACAGGGCTTTAGATCCACACACTTACAGGAAAGTTGCAAAAAAAATGCACTATAGAAATGATCCCCCATTTTAAAAAGAATCAGAAAGTGCAATTTGTAGAAGCAGCAACAGATTTTATTGATCCACCTACACAAGAAATTTTGTGGAGATATGGTAAGATTTTATTCAAAGTTAAGTCAAAACATGGTGCTATTTCCTACTATATAGAGGAAAATAAAAAGAAAGTAAAAATTTCAAAATATTTGATTTTTCCTGTAAATTAGAACTATGGCAGACAATGGTTTTACACAGAAAGAAATGCTCCAATTAGTGCTAAATAAATTAGATGATCTAGAAGATAAACTAGAAAACAAATTGGACAAATCAGAGTTTTATAAGGTTTTAGGGATAGTAGCTACTTTTATATTAGTTATTGGCTCTATAATGATGTAATGAAAGCAACAGTAAACCTAAATCAAGTTTTACAAGGTGGTTTAGCTGCTCTTGTAGCTTGGTTGTTTCAAACAGTTAATCAATTACAGTCACAAGTTGCTGTGTATATGGTACAAATACAAAAACTAGAAGAGAATATTGTTGGTTTAGCTATGAGGGAAAGAGAACTAAACTCTGCTTTAACAGATGTTCTTATTAAGCTTGGTGGCTAATGATTGAATTTTTAGTAGTGATGTGGTTAAGTGTTAAAAAAAATAAAAGATAATCTAGGTTTAGTAGTAACAGGAATAGCTCTTATGTCCTCTGTTGGTGCAGGAATACAATCCCTTAATGCTGTTTTAACTACTCTTACAGGCATTGATGATAGGATGAATACTATTGAATATGAGTTTACAAGCCTCAAAGAGTCAACCTATGTACAAAATGATATAGCTGTTTTATATGAGAAAATACAACAATTAGAGATGGCAGCACAAAATGTGGGCAGATTTAATGAGGAAATGGCTGCATTACAAACTAATTTAATGAACTTAGAACAAAATTACTATGATTTAAAGTTTGATACAGAGCAATCTTTAAGGGATAGTGGTTTTGATTTAGATAGATATTATCTACTAGAGAAGTGGGAATATCAAGATTTAAATGATTCTTTGACTAGGGTACAAACACAGATAGAGAGTGTCAATCAAAATATTTGGCAACTTGATGATTTAAGTAAAAGAATTGCTTGGCTAGAGGCTAATAATCATGACCACTAAATGCTTAGTAATTTTTAAAGAAGATGGATCATTTACACAGATTTGCAACTGTAAGTATGGTAGTGAATACTGTAAAAATAAATAATTAACAAGTTATACTGCTTTTATGGATTATATTGATGATATGTCTTTAGCTCTACCTAATCAACAACAGGTAGGTGAATCTAATGTAGATTTTAAAAGGTTTCAATACTATTTAGGGCTTGGAGCAGGTAGAACACTTAAAAAAGTTTCCAATAATTTCAGTCTTACAGATAGAAGAATTTATCAAATCTCTAGCAAAAATCAATGGGTTGATAGAGTAAAAGCTATAAATAAGATGCTAAATGAGCAGATAGTACAGGAAGTTTATGCACAAGTTGGGGAAACTGCAAGAGATCTAGCTGAAAGCTTAAAGCCTTTAATATTTAGAATTATAAGTGAAATAAATGAAAGAGATTTAGCTTCAATGAATCCTACTGAACTTAAGGGAATATTAGATGTTTGCTACAAGATGATTAGCCAGATTTATGGCTTAGGAAGTCCACAAGTACAAGTAACACAGGTTGAATATCCACAGATTAAGTTTAAGTGGGATTGGGAGCAGGATGATGAGCCAGATTATTGAGGCAACTCCACCTGATTTGCATTCTGGACAAATAGAAGTAATACAAGCACTAGAAGAGAAAAGGTTTATTATTGCTGTTTGTGGCAGGAGGTGGGGTAAAACTACTCTTTCTTTAGTTGCTGCTGTAGATCAAGCTCTTAAAGGACTTAAAGTATGGGTAATCTTTCCTGTATATCCACAGGCTTTAGAAAGTTGGTTAAATCTTAAATCATTAGTTAGACAACTACCAGAGGAATATGCAGAAACAAGAGAAGTAGAGAAAAGAATAGTTCTCAAGAATGGTGGATCTATACAGATTAAATCAGCTAACAAGCCAGAAACTCTTAGGGGTGCAGGTGGTATCAGCTTAATTATCTTTGATGAGGTTGCTTATCAAGAGAAAGAAACTTGGGATACAGTTAGACCAATATTATCTGATAGCTTAGGTAAAGCTTTATTTATCTCTACTCCTAATGGGATGAATTGGTTTTATGAGTTGTTTGATAATGCTAAGAGGAGAAAAGATTGGGCAGTCTTTCATTATCCTACTGAGAATAGTCCTAGAATTAATAAAGATGAGTTAGCACAAGCCAAAGAGGAATTAGGCTCATTAGTGTATGCTCAAGAGTTTCTAGCAGAGTTTACAGAGGTAGGGCATATGTTTAAAAGAGAATGGTTTGCTTATTATGATGTTATTGCAGGGGATGATCCTGAATATGTATTTCAAGATGAAGTAGTCAAACATAGTGAGTTATCTATCTTTGGCACAATGGATACAGCTTTAAGTATTAAGGAAACAGCAGATTACTCAGTAATAATGGCAGTAGGATCAACTCCTAGTGGTAAACTCTTAGTATTGGATATATTCAGAGATAGACTAGAAGCTCCAGAGCTACTACCTAAAATAGAATCAATGATAAATAAATGGAACATGGCTTGGTTAGGTGTAGAGGATGCTAGTTTTGGTTTGGGTATTATCCAGATGGCTAGGAGGCAGGGTTTGCCTATTAGAAACTTAAAAGCAGATAAGTCTAAGACTGCAAGAGCAGTTCCTGCAGCAGCAGGGTGTGAAAATGGTACTATCTACTTTTTGAAAAATGCTAAATGGTTAGTAGAATTTGAAAGAGAATTAACTAGCTTTCCATCTTCTGGATCTCATGATGATCAAGTAGATGCTCTAGCTTATGCAGCTAGATTTGGTATAGTTAGAAAAACAACATGGAGTGTAACCTAATTGGGAATAGCAGACAACATTAGAGGCTTTTTTAGTCAACAGGAAGTCAATACAGAAAAGAAAACATTTAACAACTTTCCAACATCACAGGTAGTCTTTCCTTTTAACTCTGATGCAGGTTTCTTTAGTGGTGTAAATCAGATGAGTCCAGAGGGCAATTCAGCAGCATTAGCCTGTTTAAATGTTCTTGGTACTGCATTTAGTGAGCCACCACTTAAAGTATATTTAAAAACACAAGAGGGACAAGAGTATGTAGAGAATCATCCTGCTGCAGTACTACTAGAAAATCCTAATCCAAATATGACTGCTAACTTAATGAATAACTATATTGTTACTTCTGTAGCTGTGTATGGAGATGCTTTTATCTTAAAACTAAGGAATGATGCAGGTGCAGTAGTACAGCTTATCCCTTTACTACCAGATATGGTTGAGGTTAAAGGTAATGATGAGAAGTTAATTACTAAGTATCAATATAAACAAAAAGGCAACACTTTAGACATAATGCCAGAGGATATGATACATCTTAGAGAGAGAATAGATCCTAGAAACCACAGAAGAGGATTAGCTCCACTTAGATCAGTTATGGTTGAGATTTTAGGAGATGCTGCTGCTTCTCAGATGGGTGCAGCATTAGTTAAGAATACAGGTGTGCCTAGTGTTGTTATAAGTCCAAAGAATGATTTATCAATGACAAGTGATGAGGCAGAGAATATAGCTGAGGTATTTGGTAGAAGATTTGGTGGAGAGAACAGAGGCAGACCATTAGTTATCTCTGGTGGGGAAGTAGATATACAAACACTTTCTTTTACTCCTAAAGATTTAGAACTAGGGAAACTTAGATATATTAATGAAGAGAGAATATCTGCTGTGCTTGGTGTTCCTGCAATCTTAGCAGGACTAGGAGCAGGACTAGAGAGAGCAACATATTCTAATGTAAAAGAATTAAGAGAGTTTTTTACTGAGCAGAAGTTAATTCCTATGTGGAATCACTTTGCTAATGAGTTCACTAAACAACTTTTATTAGAGGATTTTGAAACTAATCCTGCTTACTGCTTTAAGTATGATTTATCTGATGTCAGGGCTTTAAGTCAGGATGAGGATGCAACAATGGCAAGAATAGTGCAGGGTTACAATGCAGGGTTTATAACTGTTAATGAAGCAAGACAAGCTAATCAGCTACCTGCTTTAGACAATGGAGATTACTTTGTAAGAAATATGACTGTTGCAGAAGTTCCTGTAGATGGATCAGAAGTAACAATGTATCATGCTCCTTTAGAGTATGCAGCTGATGAAACAGTTGAGGCTAAAGGTAAGGATGCTCATGTCATAACCTCAGATGGAGAAAGAGTACATACATCATGGCTTGAAAAAGATGATGAGCCAGAGGAAAAGGCTTTAGAAACTAAGGTTGATAATGTACCAACTTACATTCAGAAAAATGCACAAAGAGGATTAGATCTACTTGAATTTGCAGGAGATGGCTTAACTGATAAAACAAAGAGAGAGGCTAGGGCTATGGCTAATGGCACTATCTCAGATAGTAAAGTAGTTAGAATGGCAGCTTGGTTTAGTAGGCATGAGGGAGATTTAGACTCTGAGGATGCTAATGCTTATCTTTCAGGAGATAGAGAGAATCCTACTAAAGGGCAAGTAGCTTGGTTGTTATGGGGTGGAGATATCTCTAAGAGCAACAAGATGAGAGCTTATAACTGGGCTAACAAAGAAGCTGAAAAGGTTAAAGAAGAGAAATCAGAGAAGTTTGATCTATATGGTTGGGAAGAGCCAACAACTAAGTTTATTGGTTTACCTACTGTAAAAGCTATGCAAACAGATGAAGAGAAAGCTGCTTATTGGAAGTCTATAGATAGCCTAAGACAAAAATGGGAAGATACTTTCCAAACTGTATATGCTAAAGAACTTAACAGACAAAGAAGAGCAATCTCTAAAGCTATTGCAGGTAGTTCATCACTAGATGCTATGGAAACAAATATAGATATAGTTATTGAAGATACTAAGTTTGATAAAGAGTTATTACCATTGTTTTATTCATTAACTGATGATTTCTCAGTTAGAACTTATGATAATCTTTTCCCTAAGAATGATGCTTTTAAGGCAGCAAGTCCAACTGATTTAGGAGTTACTGTTACAGAGGAACAGGCTATTAGAACAGTATTTGATACATTAGCTGAGTTACTTCCTGCAGGTAGAACACTTAAAAAGATTGTTGAAAATGGTTTCTATAGAGGGCAGAGGAATGTTCCTGCTGCTGTAGGTACAGTATTTCAAGATGGACAATCTGCTAGTTTCTTACAAGAGAATGCTAAATCTATTATGAAAGACTTAAATAAGACTACAAAGAAAAGAGTATCTACCATAGTTGCTAAAGCATTAAAAGAGTTTGAAGATTTAGGGATAGTTAATCCTGTTGCAGGTACTCCAGAGGGAGATAAATTCTTTAAACAGTTATCTAAAAACATTAATACAGTTCTAGGTGGGCAATCACTTAACAGAGCTAAGACTATTGCAAGAACAGAAGTTGTTAAGGCTAGTTCTTGGAGTCAGCAAAGAGCTGCTAAGTCCACAGGAAAGACCTTAGAAAAAGAGTGGGTATCAAGAAGAGATGGTGTTGTTAGAGAGGCACATTTTATATTAGATAATCAAAGAGTTCCTGCAGATAGCTTTTATCTGTATAATGGAGTGAAGTTAGACTTTCCTGCAGATCCTAAAGCTCCTGCAGCTTTAACTGTGAATTGCAGGTGTACAGAAGCATATATTGAGGTAATAGATGAATGAAGAGTTAAAAAGACCAGATGACCTATCTTTTAAGAATGCTCCTATTGAGCTAAAAGAAGATGGAGATACAAGATACATAGAGGCAGTTTTTTCATTATTTGACACTATAGATAGTGATAATGATGTTACTAAAGCCAATGCACTTAGATCAGGCTACACAGGGAACAAAGTTCCTTTAGTGTGGAATCATGATTGGAGTAAAGTTATTGGCAGAGGCATCATAGAAACAGATAATCAAAAAGCTGTGTTTAAAGGTTATTTCCTTAATACAGAAGCAGGAAAAGAAGCCTATGAAACTGTTAAGGCTATGCAAGATATGCAACAATTCAGTTATGGCTTTCAAGTAATGAAATCAACTAAAGGAACACACATTGACTCTAAAGGAGAGGAAGTCCCTGTAAGAGTCTTAGAGGATGTAAAAGTCTGGGAAGTTTCTCCTGTACTTGTAGGAGCACAACAGAACAGCTTTGTTCAAGCTCTTAAATCAGGACTACAAACTTTTGATGATGTAGATACAGAGTTTGAGGAAGTCAAACAAGAAGATGAAGAGTCTAAGTATGGAAAATGTACTTATGAAAAAGATGGCAAGTGTGCCAAAGAAAAAGATTTAAATATTTCAAGTGAAACTGATGCAAGTGTCAGTAAATCATCCCAACAGGGTATGAGGCTTGGAGATCATGCTGTTACTTCTCTTGAGGAGTTAAAGGCATTTACAGAGAGAATAGAGGATCTAGCTCTTCTAAGAAACTCTGAAAAAAAGACACTTAGCTCAAAATCTACAGAGCTTGTAGCTAAATATCTACAGGGTGTGAGTTCAATCTATAACAGGTTGGATGATGCTCTTGCAGGTTATGGCTATGATCCTGTTAAAGATGATGAGTTATTCCTAGAAGTTCAAAAGAACTTAATGGAAAATAATTAGAGAGGAAATATAATGGCAACATTAAAAGAATTAAGAGCAGAAAAAGCTCAAAAATCAGAAGATCTTGCTAAAGTATTTGATTCTGTGAAAGATATGTCTGAACTTTCTTCTGATCAAAAAGAAGAAATCAAGAGAAGAAATCAAGAATTAGCTGACCTTGGAGATTCAATAACTGAACTTCAAGACTTAGAGGGAATGAAATCCCAAAATTCTGAAATGATGGAAGCTGCTAAAAAAGTTTCTGGAGTTCCTGTTTATGGAGAGCCAGAAGTAGAAGCTCCAAAATCTCTTGGACAACAATTCATAGATTCTAATGCTTACAAGTCTTTTGTTGATTCTGGAATTAAGAACATACCTTTTGAGGCTAAAACAGATGTAACAACATCAGTTTGGACTAGAGATACAGTCTATCAGCAAGTAATACCTGCTATAGAGCCAAATCCTAATCCTGTTCTTGATTTAATTGACACAATCAATACAGATCAAACAACATATTATTTCTTGCAAGAAACTGCAACAAATAATGCTGCAGAAACTGCTGAGGCAGCAGCTGCACCAGAAGATGCTTTCAGCTATGCAGCTGTAACAGCACCTGTAAGGAAATTCATCACAACTCTACCTATAACAAGTGAGTTGCTTGAAGATCAAGCAGGAGCAAGAGCATATTTTGATGGAAGATTAGCTAACCATGTTATGCAAAGACTAGAACTTCAAGTAATTGGAGGAGATGGAATTGCACCTAACATTAAAGGAATCCTTAATCAATCAGGGCTTAATACACTCACTTATTCAGCAGGATCATATCCTGCAACTGTAGGTGGTAAATTAAGAACTATTCTTGAGGGTATCAAAGATGTTGAAACTAATGGTAAGTTAGCTCCAGATGCTATAGTTATGAGTCCTGCTGCTTATGAAGCACTTGCAGGGCAAGTTGATGGAAACAACAACTTCATGCTTGGTGCATCAGCATTTACAGGATCTCCAACTATTTGGGGATTACCTGTAGTTAAATCATCACAAATTGGTGGAGCAGTATCTTCATCAGTTGATGTTTTAGTGGGTAAATTTGGAGGCTCTTTAGCAATTAACCATGTATTTAGAAGAGGAATGGAATTACAGATTTCTGACTCAGCTAAAGATGGGGATTTTGGTAAAGACATCCTTACAGTAAAAGCTTCTTTAAGATATGCTTTAGCTGTGTATAAGCCACAAGCTTTCACATCTATTGCAGATGTTGAATAATAAG
>Ga0208645_1002042_pt1 | contig 16594 bp, 27 predicted proteins | sample VirMetDEL_Sep_01_FD_184519 | JGI IMG/M metagenome (GOLD analysis project Ga0208645, IMG submission 184519) | Aqueous microbial communities from the Delaware River and Bay under freshwater to marine salinity gradient to study organic matter... | ecosystem: Environmental > Aquatic > Marine >... | reverse complement strand
GATAGTCGATTCACCGGTATGAAGCATTTTTGGAGTGCTGTGGTGGTAGATCGTCCTAAGAACAAGAAGAAGTTCCATGAGAATATTGAACTGTACAAAGCAGAAGGAGACTTCTCCAAAGATGAACTTATCTCTCAGAAGTCAGATCTAACAGGTATCTTCCCTTTCGACTTAGTTATGAGTGATTCAGTGCGTGTCAAGTTGGAACAGTTACCAGTCGTGCCTATCTCAGAGTATGAGGTTGCAATGTCTGTAGATTCAGATCAAGACGATCAATTGTTGGTATGGTTTGTGCCTCGCAAACTTATCAAGAAGAAGACGACAAAAGGAAAAGAATACTGGATTCTTAAGGTTGTGGACTCAAACAATGCGATGGTAGACATCAAGTGTTGGAATCCGACAGACAAGGACACAGTATATGTCAATCAGCCTTATATGGCAAGATTGGACTACAGTGAGCAGTGGGGCTTTAGCACACGCTCAATTAGAAAATGCTTTAGGTTGCTAGGGTAAAGGAGGAGAACAATGAGCGACAAAGAACAGATAAAGAAATTAGGAGAACTGGTAGATCATCCGGTTCACTATGGCGGAAAAGAAAACATGTATGAAGCAATCAAGGTGATTGATGCTTGGGGACTAGGCTTCCATCTTGGGAATGTTATCAAGTATATCTCAAGAGCAGGAAAGAAAGATCCAAAGACGTTAATCCAAGACTTGAAGAAAGCGGCATGGTATCTTGAGAAGTATATTGAGAAGTTGGAGGGAAAATGACTAAGAACGATTGGGTAGTTGATAACAACAATTTCAGGTATTTCAATCAAGATGGTAATCTAATCGTGCACATATTCAAAGCACAAGGAATATGGCAAGGATATGTGCTTGGTTACGATCAGCCAATAAAACAAAGACAATTGTCCGAAGCACTGAAAGATGTCGATAGAGCACTTAAAGAATGTGGATGGGAAAGTTGAATAAAATTAAAGTTCAAACGTATAGAATGTAGGAGGTTATTATGAACAGATTTGAAAATAGAGAAAGTCTTGATTTCTTAAGAAGTCTTGACAAGAAAAGTGTGGACTTAGGATTGATTGATCCGCCATACATTATCAGTAAAGCAGGGGGCTTTGCAAATATGGGAGAGAAAGGAGTAGAGAAGTTATCTACCTATCGTACCAATCATGGAGAATGGGATCACGAGTCCCAATTCAATATGCTTGATATGGAAGAGAACGTGCACGAGTATTATCGTATCCTTAAAGATGGAGGCACATTTATTACTTTTTGTGACATTTGGAAAGTATCTTACATCAAAGAGATGATGGAGCGAGCCAAGTTTAAACAGATCCGCTTCATTGAGTGGATCAAGACAAACCCTGTCCCAATCAATAGCAAGAGAAATTATCTCACAAACTCTAGAGAGGTGGCAATCTTAGGAGTGAAGAAAGGCAAGCCTACTTTCCACTCAGAATATGACAGAGGTATCTACCATCACGCAATCTGTCAAGACAAGGGACGTTTTCATCCCACTCAGAAGCCACTGAAGCTAATGGAAGAACTCATCATTAAACACTCAAATCCGGGTGATATAGTCGTTGATTCGTTTGCAGGTAGTGCTACCACCCTAGTGGCTGCAAAACGTCTTAAAAGGCAATATATGGGCTGTGAATTAGATGCAGATTGTTACACTAAAGCACTAGATCGTTTGAATAAATCTTGAGACTCACACGTATATAATATAGGAGGGTTTATTATGACTAAGAAAGAAATCAAAAAGAATATCAAACACACAAAGGAGATTGAGCGAATGCTTCTGCAGTTTCTTGCAGATCCTACTTTGCCAGAAGAACAAGCACACATGGTAGTTGGTGAATTATTGACAGCAGCAGATTATATTGTGAGGTTTGAGAATTGTCTCAGAGAACTTGAGACAACAAACATTGATAAATACAAGAAGGGGGATAAGTGAATAAGATTATATTAGGAAACTGTGTTGAGGTGATGGATCAACTAGAAGATGAGTCCGTCGATGCATTCGTCACCTCTCCGCCCTATGATCAACTTAGAGACTATAACGGATATTCTTTTCCGTTTGAAGACATCGCTCGCAAGATGTATCAGAAGTTAGCAAAGGGCGGTGTCATTGTATGGGTAGTAGGAGATGCAGTACTGAAAGGTTCAGAGTCTGGCTCCTCCTTTCGACAAGCCATCTTCTTTCAAGAGTTGGGACTAAACATCCACGACACAATGATCTATGAGAAGAATGGCTCGTCCTTTCCTGCAAGACGCACAGGCAATAGATACTCACAGGTGTTTGAGTATATGTTTGTGTTCAGCAAAGGCAAGCCAAAGACAGCGAACCTTATCTGTGACAAGCCCAACAAGTGGAGCGGCTACACCTCGTTCGGTACATCGACGAACCGCAACGCAGCCGGCGAACTCGTAAAGGCAAAGAACCGCAAGCCTACGCCTAATTTTTCCCCCCGACATAACGTTTGGAAGTATAATACAGGCAAAAAATACACAACAAGTGACAACTTTGCTTTTGAACATCCGGCAATGTTTCCAGAATCACTAGCAGAAGATCACATTATGACTTGGACAAATGAAGGAGATCTAGTTGTTGATCCTTTTGTAGGAGCAGGGACAACCACAAAAATGGCAGCAATCAATGGCAGACGTTGGTTAGGTATCGACATATCAGAAGAATATGTTGAGATAGCAAACAAGCGAATGGAAATCGCAGATCAAATGATCCAGAATGGATACAAGAAAGACTACACTCCAGAAGTAAAGGAAGGCAGTCTATCAAGAAAAGAAGTCTCAGCAATGAGCAAAGCAGAGTTAATTGAGTTGGTTCTAAAGGGGAGGAAATGAAAACCAAGAAATGCACAAAATGTGGAATTGAAAAGCCATTGACGGAGTTTAGTAAGGATAAGAACAGAAAAGACGGGCGTCGATCTCATTGTAAGGCTTGTATAGCACAGTATAATGCAAAACCAGAAAACAAAAAAAGGAAAGCAGAGAGACACGCTCTGTATTATGCCGAAAACAAAGAAAAGATCGCCCAGTATTATGAAGAAAACAAAGAAAAGATCTTGACACGAGGAGCCCAGTATTATGCCGAAAACAAAGAAAAGATAACCCAGTATCGTGAAGAAAGAAAAGCAGAACAGCCAAGTTGCGTTTACCAAATAAAAAATCTAATAAACAACAAGGTTTACATTGGAGAAACAACAAGAGGAGAGTTGAGGTGGAAACAACACCTCAGATGCCTCCGAGGAAATTATCATGAAAATAAATTACTCCAAGAAGATTTTGATAAGTATGGAGAAGAAGCATTTGAATGGACAATCTTGAAAGAGTTTGGTGGTGATGATAAAGATGCGCTAATCTTGGAAGAAGCAAGAACCATCCAGCAATATATTCAAGATGGAGTTGAACTTTATAACCTAATGCTCACCATAGAGCAACTTAAAATGCTCGAAGAAAATAAAGATATTGAATAAATAGAGTAACTCAAACGTATAATATATATACAAAAAACCTTTCGCTTGGGGTAAAACAAGCAAATAACCGTAAGGAGCAGAAATGCAAAACAATCAATTAACTTTATTCCCAAACAATGAATGGAAGAAAGTGGTACATCACCCAATATTAGAATGGGAAAACAGATATAAAATGGAGAAAGTAATCTCAGAATTGGAAAAACACGATCTTGAGATTCTTGGAGCCGCTTATGTTTCGGAGGTAGATATTTCCGGAATTGATATCAATCAAGCAAGAGCAGATGACTATGATCCTGCTTTGGTATCAAAAATTCAATTAGAAATAAAAATGGATGGGCTGGAAACTCTTCCAGTAGGTTTCTATAACTCAGAAACCAAACTGTTAGAAATTGGAGATGGACACCATAGAACAAGAGCACAGATAAATATCTCTAGAGAAATGGGCGAGACAAGAGCAATATTGCCATTCTTGATTGTGTCTTCTTCAAATACTCACTTGAAAAAGCGTTTTTTACGACGAGGCAATAATCATAATTCTAGCAAGTCAAATACCAAAGCAGATTGGGTTAAGCACATTGTAGACTTGATCAACGACAATGATAATAACTTAAATTGGAAGGAAAGATCTAAAGCAATTGAGAGCGAAACTCTTTCAAAAGAAGAAGCTGCCTTAGAATACGAAAAGTTGTATACAGAAGTAAAAGAAGAATTAACTGCTTGTAAATGTACTTTTGCAGGGAAACCTAAAGCAGATATTTTCCATCGTGCTTTCAAAAATATCAAAGCCAGTACTATCCGTACCATTGATTCGAAAGATAGCAAGCAAAGATCTAGAATCTTATTTAATTCAAGTTTCCCAGAACAATGGAACGATAACAAATATGAGTTCTCCGCAGGACACAACGCTGCCAGAAAAGCGACGATGATTGCGCTAATGGAGTGGGGATCTATGATTTCAAACGGCAAAGTGGATGCATTTTCAAATGTAATTGGAAAAATTAATTTTGTTACTTACTTTACTGGATCTTATGCTGAATACAAAACATTACAGAATAAAAGACAAAATTTTCTGAAATGTTTTGAAGACTTGAATAAGTTTATTATTCGTGGCACAAACGCTAGAGTCAACAAGATTGTTTTTGAGCCACAATATCGATCTAAGAATTTTTCTGAAACAAAGTACTTTACATATATTTGGAATAGAGAAACTTTAAAGTTTGAATTGTCACAAGAGTAGAGAAATCGAGGGAGAGAAAAAATGAATATTCTCTCCCTTTCAAACGTATAATAAGTAACAGGAGGAAATATGAAACTTATTAATTCAAAACAAGAACTTGATGAGATTATCGCATCAGGTAAAACTTATATCCAGTTCTCTGCAAACTGGTGTGGGCCGTGTCGAATGATGTCCCCTATCGTAGAGAATATGGAGTCTGATTATCCAGACATTAACTTCGTTAAGATTGATGTCGACAAGAACCGAGAGATTGCACAGGAATACAACGTCCGAAGCATTCCAAAGATTGTTGTCACACAAAACGGTGATATCTTGAACGAGTCTGTTGGAGCAAAAAGCAGACAAGAATTGCAAACTATTTTAAACAGTTAGGAGGAAAAATGGAAGTAACAAATGAAGAACCAGAACAAACAACTGGATTAACACAGGGAGATCTTGCAATCGCTGCTTATGCTCTCGCCGAGACGTTCAACTCATATCTTGAACAATATGAAGCAGAAGACTATGGAGAACTCAGCAAAGAACAAATGGAGTCATCAATGGACTCTCTACGTACAGCATTCTCAAAGTTTGATGCAATTCTAAAGGCTATGCAGCCAGAAGCAAAGGAGGAAGAATGATTACGATTATAGGGATCGTGCTATTCATTGGATTATTTACAGTTGGATGGATGAAGGTATTTGGAGGTGATCAATGAATAAATGGATTAAAGAAGGACTAATCAACGGAACACACGTAATGATGTTCTTTGTAATGTTCAGTTTTATATGGGCGCTTATTATAAAGTTGTCTGAGAACTTGGGGATCAGCCCCGGATGGAGTATGTTGGCATTTATTGTGATTGCCATATTCTCTCTTAGTCTTGCATCTGCTAAGACAAAATACGATCTAGAACAAAAATTTGGAGGAAAAGAATGATTTTAGAATATAGTTTTACACACCCAAACGTTATCCCACCAACACGGGCTAACCCATCAGATGCAGGATTGGATATCTTTTTCTCTCCTTTGGACGTCAACAAAGCCATTGAATTGGCACCCGGACAGTCTTGTCTGTTACAAACTGGGCTTCGATTTGGAGTTCCACACGGACACATGCTTCAGATTATGAACCGATCATCTGTTGCTTCAAAGCGTAGTTTGTTGGTAGGCGCTTGTGTTGTGGACTCTGGGTATGACGGAGAAGTGTTTGTGAACCTACATAACGTAGGAACAACCATTCAGCGGATTGAGAGAGGACAGAAGATTGCACAAGCAGTATTGATCCCAATTGTTTCTTTCCGTGCTTATTGTCGACACGATGGAGATCTCTATAGTTATCCTATCTCAATGTCTGATAGAGGTGCCGGTGCGCTTGGATCCACAGATGTCGTTGGTAAACCAATCATTGGTGATAATATAAAGTACGGTGATATTTATTCACACACAAGTGAGTCAGATTAATTGAAAAGGAGGAACTGTTATGAAAGGCATCAAAAAAGACAAACAAATCTTATTTTTGGAAACAGAGAAGCGACACGCTGATCTCAAGATTAAGTTAAAACACTATGGTATAACACAATCTGACTTTATCAGAGGTTGCATTTCTGGGCTGATCAATGATGATGAACAGTTCCTCCAGTTCTTTTTTAAGGTTTTGGAAGAGAAGTCTTATCGAAAGTCTGCCAAAAATCGTAAAAAGAACCAAGAAATGATTACCAAAGGACTAAATACTATGGATGAGGACTTTGAATTAAAAGACTCAGACATTGAAAATATTTTCGATATAATTGAAAAAGATCATCCGGATTTATGATTTTTGGATAGAATATCACTATTTATTGAACAAAATGCATTTATTTGTCATGACAAAAAGGAGATTTTAAAATGGCTAAAAAGAAACTATTATTAAACGAGGGTACCACTCGTCAATTTATGAAATACGCAAACATCAAGCCTACCTACGTTTCCAACTTCTTGAATGAAGCTGAAGAAGCTGAAGAAGAGATGGATATGGAAATGGACGAAGAGCCTGCTGGAGAAGCAGAGCCAGAAATGGACGCTGGTATGGAAGTTGAAGATGAAATGGAAATGGACATGGAAGAACCTGCTGAAGAAGGTGGCGACGCCGAAGCAATGGTTATGGATCTTCTTGGAGCGATTAAAGACTGGGCTCAGTCTCAAGGCGTATCTATGGAACTCGAAGGCGACGAAGAGGAAGACATGGAAGGCATGGAAGATGAAGGCATGGAAGATATGGAAGCAGCACCCGAAGGAGGTGATATGGGGATGGCTGACGATGTAGATGCTGATCTTGAAGCCGCCGATGTAGATGCTATGGATGATGAAGAAGTCATCGCAGAAACTACTCGACGTGTTGCTAGGCGATTGCTTAGAGAGTCTGCAAAAAGAAGATAATCTGAATAATTTGTAGATTTCAAACGTATAATAAGGGCAGGCTATTGTTAGTTTTGCCCTTTTTTGTTTAACAAAGGAGACGATATGAACAAAGAAAATGAAGAAATTGAAGAAACCTCAGAAGAGGTAGCTGAAGATCAGCAATTTGATGATGAATCATCTGGGTTAGAAGAGGAAGAAGGAGAGCAAATCTCACTCCAAGAGTTGTTGGAAATGGTGGCTCAGAAGGCAGAAGAAGAAAGTGACGAAGAGAAACTTAATTCAATGAGATCTGTTGGACTCTATGGCGACGTAGAGGAAGAAAGAATTGCAGAAGTTATTTCTGCACTGTTGACATTACAACACGTAGGTATGCCTAAGTACGACGAAGAAGGTGAACTCACAGAAGAAGGCAAGCCAATCAAGTTGTATGTATCTACCTATGGTGGATCTGCGGATGATATGGCTGCTCTTGTTGATATCATGAACGTTGTCAAGAAAGACTGTCCTATCCAAACAATTGGAATTGGCAAGGTTATGTCTGCGGGTGTTCTGATCCTAGCATCTGGTACCAAAGGAGAGCGATATATCGGAAGAAACTGTCGTGTAATGATCCACTCTGTTATCGCAGGAAACCACGGCTCTCTACATAACTTAGAAAACGAACTGTCTGAGATTAAGAAGATGCAAGAAATCTACCTTCAGTCTTTGGCAGATGCAACAAATATGTCAAAAAAACAACTCAAATCTTTTATGAGAAGAAAGCAAAACGTCTATTTAAGTGCAGAAGAAGCAATCAAATTAGGAATTGCAGATAAGATATTGGAGTAATAATATGGCTGTAGATAAATTATTTTTTAATGAAGCGTCCGCTGCCAAGTTGGGATGGGATCCCACTTGGTTCGGACACGATGCGTTTGACGAGAAGTTGGTTCGCATCATTCGTCAATGGCAGAAAGAGCGAGGACTCGCTGCAGACGGTATGTGTGGGGAAGGAACATTCCGTGTCCTCTTCAACGAAAGAGAAGCACAGATCTCTGATTATGTGTCTCCTAACTACGACAATGACGGTTTAGCACGTATTGTCTATAACTCTAAGGAGTTCCCTATCGAATGGGACAAAACTGTTCTATGGACAGATCAAGGTGGCTTAATGGCAAAGTTGGGAGCATATCGTTCTCAAGCAGGTAAGAAGCCTAGAAAGATCACACAGTTCATTAACCACTGGGACGTGTGCTTGAACGCAAAGACTTGTCAAAGAGTCTTGGATAAGAGAGGAATCTCTGTTCATTTCTTGATTGACAACGATGGAACAATCTATCAGACAATGGATCTTCAGCATATTGCTTGGCATGCAGGTGTTTCAAAGATCAACAACCTCTCAGTAGGTGTTGAAATCTCTAATGCTTATGATCTCAAATGGCAACAGTGGTACAAAAAGAATGGCTTTGGAGAACGTCCTGTTGTTACCGATGCAGAAGTTCATGGAAAGAAGTTGGGCGCTCACTTGGGGTTCTACCCAGTTCAACTAGAAGCCTTGAAAGCATTATGGAAAGCAATCCATTTGGCTTGTGACGTTCCCTTAGAGACACCTACAGGCGCTTCTAAGAATGCATTTGATAGTCAGTGTGCTTCAGGTAAGACAAAGGGCTTCTTGAGCCATTATCACGTCAAGAAAACCAAGATTGATTGTGGCGGACTTGACATTGAAAAGTTGTTAGGAGAGATTTAAAATGAGCAGTTATGAAGAATTGGTGAAAACACTTCTTAAGGAAGCAATTGAGAAAGAGAAGTTGGAAGAGAAACTTGCTGTTCAGGTTAATTTGACTGGGCCTGAAGTCGGCGGAAGAGGAGATGACAAGATCTCTGGATATGGAGAAGATAAACTCAACGATCTATATAGTAATCACGCCAACTTTACCGGCAAGAGAAAAGGAAATAACAAGTTCAAAGGAATTTATGATAAGATAAAGCAAGTAGCCAACAACAAAGAGGATTTCAAAAAGCTAAGAGATGCTGATATCATTAATGTCGGGATCATAAGTGATGACAATGTCAGAGACAAAGCCAAGAAAGAAATTGACGATCTAAAAAAAGTTGTCAATAACGAGACATCAGCCGCTATAGACAAATTACTAGAGTTTGGAGAGACAATTAGAACTGCAACTCAAAATATTAAGAACGATAGAAGGGAAGAAGCTTTAAAGTTTGTTGAGAGAGTTATGCTTGATGTAAATACACAGTCTGTTGAAGATTATATGCAGGCATTTCAATCCAATGATAGCTTGAAACAATACTATCAAGAATTGACTGCTGGAGGAATAACAAATGTTTTTGGACAAGTGGATGTGCTAAGTCAAGTTGATACTGTGGCTAGGTTTGCTCCCGACGCTCAAGATCCGGAAAAGAAAGACTTCAAGAAATTCACTGATTTCTATGTCAGAGCAAAAAAACATATCATAGATACTTTCAAAAACATGAAAATGCTTCCAGACTTTCCGGGAACTACTGCTCCGGACTATTCAGGGCAGTCTGGCTCTGTAAGTGAAGGGTTTGCGATATTAAAACAATTTGGGGATATCTTAGATAAAGTCAAAGATGGGACACCAGACACCACAAAAGTACTTAAGGATTATCTAGATAGCTTAAATAACTTGCAAAAGTTTCAATTCTTGAACAATGCAGCAGGATATTTATCATTTGCAGATATAGCAAGAGACTATTCTGGAACCGTTGCTGGGGAGGCTCTTGAGAAATACTTGGCAATCGCTTTCAACATGCCCGTTTCGGGTGGATCGTCAGGTGCTGCTGACAACGTTGCCGGATTCATCGAATTTTTAGGATCCAGTGTTAAACTATCTAACGCTTATCTTAGTGCCAAGATGTATGCCGATGATTCGATATACAATGTTAAGCAATCTAAGGCAGGCTCTGAGGGTATGGATGCATTGTTGAAAGATGCCGGAGAGCAGTTAGTGTACATTAATGTGCAAAAAGTAGGAGGAGTGCAAGGCTACAATAAGCTTAATGTATTTATTACTAGAGTCTTTTATGAAAATAATGCATTCTTGGTGGAATTACTTGATTCAAGAGGAAATGCAGTCAGTAACCCCGAAGTTGCAGCAATGCCAGATGATACTCATGTTAGAGTGATGATATCGGACACAAGCCTTAAGCCTACTTTTGAAATTTTGACTCCAATCTTTGACAAAGCGAAAATTCAAAATACTGCTAAGTTATTGGATTATGTTACAAACAAAACTGGAAATGATCTAGTGATTAATATGAAAAAAGTTATGGCGAATATTCAAAAACTAGAAGACAATATGTCTGGCTATAGGGCAACTAAAGCTGGTGGTGCAAGCGCCAAAGATCAGATCAATAATATTTCTGATAGTTATAAGAGCATATACAAAGAAGTTCAAGTGATATTTGGGTTTGGTGGTGCTGTAGATTCTGACGAGCAATCTTCCGACTTTGCTACTGGCAAAACTCAAACATTTACAGAATCTAAGCAACTCATCGACATTATCAGGGAAATGGCAGAAAACGAATTAAAAGACATTGACTTTGAATAAAACAGTGATTATAAACGTATAATATATATAACGTTTAATCATTGGAGGAAAAGTGAAAAAGATTATATTGAAGGGTGAAGAGTTAAGACAGGCTATTGTTGAAGCAGTTAATGCATTGGCAGAGCCTGTCGCTTCTACTTTAGGGCCGAAAGGACAAAACGTTCTTCTTAAGAACAAAGGCAAGGCTTGTTACGTAACCAAAGATGGTGTAACAGTTGCCAAAGAGTTTGGAGGTATTGATCCTGTGACTGATGCTATCGCTGAAATTGTAAAGCAAGCAAGTCACGAAACAAATACAAATGCAGGTGACGGAACAACAACATCAACTGTCCTCACAAGAGCAATCATTAATGAAGCACAGAAGTACATTGTGTCTGGTGTTTCCCCAATTGAACTCAAGCGAGGAATGGATAAGACTTGCGATCTTCTAATTCAAGGATTGGAAAGTGTTGCTCGTCCTATCCGATCTGTCGAAGACATTCAGCATATTGCTCGCATCTCCGCCAACAATGATAAGATGATTGGTGATCTTGTTGCGAGAGCAGTAGACTTGGCAGGTAAAGATGGAACCGTAATCATCGAAGAAGCAAGATCAAACAAGACTTCTCTTAACTTGATCGAGGGCTTCAAGATAGACTCAGGTTTCGCAGCAGGTGCTTTTATGACAGACGAGCGGCGAGGGATTTGTTATTATGACAATCCTTTGGTATTAGTCACTGATGAACGACTAGAGACGGTAGATGAAATGCTCCCTCTTTTAGAACAAGTAGCAAGAGACGGACGTCCTCTTGTGATTGTAGCCGAAGAGATCGAAGGACAAGCACTTGCTGCTCTTATTATGAATGCAATTCGTGGCACAATGCGTATCGTAGGTATCAAAGCGCCACGTTACGGAGAGGAGCGAAAGTCTATCTTAAAAGACTTGGCAATCTCGGTAGGAGCGGATTACATTTCAAGAGAAGCAGGGCTACTTATGCGTGATGTTAAAATCGAGCATCTAGGAACCTGTAAGTCAATTGAGGTAGGGAAGTCAATGACTACCTTTGTTGGAGGAAAAGGAGAGGGACAAGCAGTTGAAGAAAGAATTGAAGCAGTCAAAGGACTACTCAGACAAACAGAGTCTGATCACGAGGCTAAAGTGCTTAATGAACGCATCACTCGTCTTGCGAGTGGTGTCTCAGTCATTCGTGTTGGGGGCGCAACGGACGTTGAAATGGTTGAGACTAAACACCGAATAGAAGATGCCTTAGAAGCCGTCAGATCGGCTCAGAAGGACGGCATCATTACCGGTGGGGGTAAAGCCCTATTGACAGCCGTATTCGTCTCTGATGGGGATGATTTGGACTTGGAGAACGATGATCAACACATTGGCTGTAAGATACTTCTCAAGGCTTGTGAGGCTCCTTTCCGACAACTTTGTATCAATGCAGGACTATCCGAAGATATTCTCTTGCGTGACGTACAATCTCAGAACGATGTGAACTGTGGATATGATTTCCGTAACCATGAAATGTGTAATATGTATGATGCTGGTATTGTTGATCCAGTTAAAGTTACCAAGACTGCGTTGACTAATGCTGTGTCTGCAGCATCAACTTTGCTAAATACTAATCACGCAATAATTCAAGTTGAATAAAATAGCCAGTTCATACGTATAGAATATATCAAGGAGATAAAATGAAAATCACAATACAAAAAACAATGTATCTTGAAGAACTGCCTGAAGAGATTGACGAGTCATTTTCTACAGTAGGTGATCGTTTTGCAGGAGCCAAACAAATTCTAAACTTGGCTTCTCAGAACGCTTCAGAAGGTAGGTATGTAGATGCCTCAGAAGATCTAGAAAGACTGAGAGAAGTCCTATCTTTGATCGACAAGAACTTAGAAGAACAGCAGTCTCTTATGCTCTCATACGAGAAGATACGTATTGCTTCTCAGTTTCCGGAGCAGGAGACAGATGATGTGCAGTAATACATTTATGCCCGGCGACTTGGTGATGATAAAGCAGGACTCTTGGTTTACTGATACACAGAGTTGGACTTTAGCATTGTCGAGGAAGTCGCTAAAAGGCATCTTCTTGGGAGCCCTCAAGGGAGAGAACAAATCGTTTCACGACTTTGCAAGCCCTTGTAGGGTTATGATCAATGGAGATCAAGAAATAGTAGTAGACATCAGTAAGATTAATTATTTCAAGAAAAGGAGGAATTATGAAAAAGTTAATTGAAGTTATGCAGAATTCTGCAACAACAAAAACATATTCTCTCAGAGAAGTATTTGTCAATCCAGACTTTGTTGTGTCGCTCGTACCTGATACAAACACGAAGCGATTACTGAATGAAGGAAGACTTCCGGAAGGTATCAATGCAGCAGCGGAGTTTACAAGAGTCATTATCCACAAGGGCTCAAGCGGACAAGAGATGGTTGTTGTGGGATCAGTTGGGGATGTTAGAACAAAGTTGTATAGCAATCCAACCAACATTCTGAAGGGGTAAAGATGCTACATTACTACAAGATATATGCAAAAGTTAAATGCCCATTCTGTGTAGATGCAATCAACAAAATGAACGAGCATGGTTTCGATCATGCTCTCATTATCATTGACAAGTCTCCGGATTATTTCGAAGGCATCAAGAAAGTATTCAATCACCACACTGTTCCTATTATCGTCAGAGTCTCTAAGATCACAGGACAACAGGAGTTGATTGGTGGTTGTGATGACTTCATGAAGTTTTTATATGATGAGGGTTACGAAAAGTGTTAGATTACAAATATGAATACTCACAGTATTATTTTTGGACTCAAAGAGTTTGTCGCTATGCTCACGTTGAGTATGGTGCAGAGGTAGAGTTGTTGGCAGAAGACAATGCTTTTATTTATCATTACGGTAATAAGAAGATTGAAGTCAGTGGGCGAACACCTCCAAGAGACAAGCTTTATATTCTATTGCACGAAGTAGGACACGTATCAAGAATGATGGAGAACAGTGAGGACTCAACTTTCTTTATGGATCGTTCAGGAAAAAAGAACCTCAGAGAAAAAACTATGGTTCTTATGGAAGAAGTCCTTGCTTGGCATAAAGCAGAAGAGATTGCAGAAAGATTGGAGATCCCAATCGAGAAAAGAGCGTGGCAACGCCTAGTTAATAAGACTACACAGAAGTATGTGGAGTGGACTAATAAATTGGAGAATAAATGAAAAAAGTAGATAAGCCTTGGGGCAATGAAATTTGGTGGGCTCATGCCAAAGGAAAGTATATGGGCAAGATTTTGAATATCAAAGAAGGGCATAGGCTTTCTTTACAGTACCACATAGATAAAGAAGAAACCATTTATGTTCTTAATGGCAGACTAAAACTAACATATTCTAACTCAAGAAACGGAGAACTAAAAGAGTGTATCGTGGAAGAGGGAGAAGCATATCACGTTATCCCTATGACTGTGCATCGTTTCGAGGCATACAGAGGAGACGTCACACTTCTAGAAGTCAGCACTGATTTTCCTGATGACGTTGTTAGGATAGCAGACGACTATAGGAGAACAGAATGATTTTAGCACTATTAGCAAACTTGGCTTTTGCTGAGTTAAACGTTCCTGAGACTTCTTACACAGGTGCAACGATTCTAGAGGGTGACTTAGACGTCACCTTTAGTGTTGTTACAGATCTGGACAACAACACGACACCAGATAACTATTCTTTCTTCGAGGGTAACACGCTTTATCTTGGAACGTCAGATGAATACGGAAACTCAGTAGATGGCATTATCGAGTTCTTTTGGTTTCAGTCTTCAATTGATCGAGGATCTGATTTCTATGTTGCTGTTGTGAAAGTGCGAGCCACACCGGGTAATGACTGTCCTTGGTGGCTTGGGGGATCTCAATGTGAACTATGGGCAGACGACTGGGCTGACTGGGGAGAGCACCCTGTTGTAACAGTTGAGGCTATTACAGATGTCACAAGAGAACAAGGAGCCTTTCGTTGGGACTGGGCTGTGCCATTTGAGAACTATGGAATCGACGCATACGGACAAATGAGTTTCTCGAACCAGTATGGTATTGGTGCTGCATCTTCGGCAGGAGCGGAAGGATCTGCTATGTCTGCTGTATCAATCCCAGAGGGAACTAACATTAACGGTGTCCCCGTTCAGGGTGGGGCAAACGCAGAAGCGAGTGTCCAAGCAAAGGGGTTTATGAATTCAGATTACAGAGTTCAAACACAATATGAAGTAACACTTTTTGAATGGGATGTCTTTGTCAGCGGCAGAGCAGATCTTATGGCTTGGGATACTTATCTTAACTTAGGAGAGCGAGCAAACCAATCAGCATATTATGAATACTTTCTTCCGATTCAAGTAGAAGTTGGGGAAACATTTATGATGGATGAGTTCAATTTCGTATCTCACTTTGACACAGGCAACATTAATCCATTCGCTCACGAATTGGGCTTGTCCTTGAAAGGTATTGAGATTGGAGTGCCTTACTGGGAGCCTGTAGAAGATACCACTGAGGAGACTGAGGATCCAATTGTAGAGCCTTCTGAAGAACCAGTAGATGAAGACACCGCCATTCTTCTAGAAGACACTGGAGAGCCATATATTGATCCCAATGAGGATTCTTTAGACGAGGGCGAGAAAGAGATATCTGATCCTATCAAGTCTTGTACCGCTAACCCATCCCCATCAGCAATGGTGTTGGCTTTATTATCAGCAATCTTATTGATTGGAAGGAGAAGAAAATGAGATGGGACACAGAAGAAAGAATTAAAAAAGTAATTGCTTGGAGATTAGTTTCTGTTTCAATAACCCTGCTTGCAACTTGGGTATACACGGGCTCTATTAAAGAAGCATCATTCTTCACTTTGATGCTACACGCAGTACTGATGACTAGTCACTACTTATTTGAATATGCTTGGGAACGGAGATACTAATGATTACAGCAATGGGAGACGTTATGAGGGAAGCCTATAAACGTGGGTGGATCACAACAAGAGATGGAAACTGCTCTTTGAGAAGAAGTGGAAAAGATATACTTTACATTACACCATCAGCAGTTCGGAAGACTACGATCATTCCGGAGACAATTGTCCGTATTCCGATACACGACAACAAATTGATACTGGATGGGTTGAACCCAAGTGGGGAGTTGGAGATGCACTGGAAACTTCAGCAGAAGTTCAGGCATAGTACTAAAGCCGTTCTCCACCTCCATCCTACCTATACCATCGCAGCAATGAGAGCAGGCTGGAACCTCAGAGAACTTGCAGAAGAATTCCCAGAGGTTCACAGATATACAAAGGTTGGCAACAATGTTCCAGTTCTACCTGCTATATCACAAGAATTGGCAGCAGAGACGTTTTATCACATGTCGATACCATACAATGTAAATATCGTGGGACAAGAGCAGCACGGTGTTTGTGCTATGGGGAAGCATCCTTGGGATGCCTTTGAGCACATTGAAAGGCTTGAGCACATATGTCAGATAGCCCTTGCTGCCGGGAATGTAGCGAGATGAATACAAAACTTCTTTTGTTATTTGCTGTGTTGGTGGCGGCTCAGATCATATCTTGGTATCAGTCGAACTCGATGATTATGTGGGAATGGGTTAAGGAAAACTCAGTTCCAATCATTGTGTGTTCTTCTCCTTTTGTGGGGCTTCTGTTTGCATACGGAACTAAAATGGGTTACGAGATACTGGGTAGTGTCTGGGCTATTAGATTCTCAGCCTTTGCAGTTGGGTACTTGGTGTTTATTGTTCTTGCTTGGGTTCATTTCGATGAGAGCCCTTTTACGCTCAAGAATCTTATAACTTCTATACTTTGCTTCTCGCTATTGGGAGTACAAATCTTTTGGAAAACTAATTAATTAAATGTTTGGCAAGTTGAGCAATAGATCTATTATTTGTT